>Ga0206123_10000029_pt1 | contig 132519 bp, 123 predicted proteins | sample Helgoland_Spring_2_FD_160086 | JGI IMG/M metagenome (GOLD analysis project Ga0206123, IMG submission 160086) | Pelagic subsurface seawater microbial communities from Kabeltonne, Helgoland, North Sea - Helgoland_Spring_Bloom_20160316_1 | ecosystem: Environmental > Aquatic > Marine > Epipelagic...
ATGGTGTAGTTAGATATATGTATTTCTTAGATGGTAGTACATTTATGATCACTGAGCCATTAGATGGAAATGATGCATCTCATGGAAATGGTGCAACTATTGGATTTAAGGCTGCGGATACAGAAACATGTGATGCATGGCATAAAGCAGGTGAAGAAAATGGTGGAGTTACTTGTGAAGATCCTCCTGGAGTTAGAGAAGCTGGTGGAATGAAGGCATATCTAGCTTATTTAAGAGATCCATCAGGCAATAAAATATGCACAATGATTAATTTGAAGTAGTATTCTCTATGAGAGCATCATGAGATTACCTATTTATTATGTTGATGCATTTTCAAATTCCTTGTTTTCTGGGAATCCGGCAGCAGTAATTTTCTCAGATCTTAATAATCGAAAAGTAATGCAGAATATTGCTGCTGAGAATAATCTTTCTGAAACTGCGTTTATTAATTTTAGAGATAATAAATATTTTATAAGATGGTTTGCACCAGAGTGTGAGATTGATTTATGTGGTCATGCAACACTAGCCTCTGCACATGTATTTTTTAACTATATAAATAAGGATGCACATATTTTTGAGGTGCATTCAAAAAAAAATGGCGCTCTTAAAGTATTTAAAGAAGAGCAAGCCCTTTTTTTAGATTTTCCAACGGATAAGCTTATCTCATCAAGTAAGCATGATGAAGTATTCAATTCCTTAGAATTATTTCCAATAGATCTCTATGAAGGTAGAGATGATCTATTGGCTATATTTAAATCTGAATCAGATATTAAAAATTTGAATCTAAATATTGAAGCTATAAAAAAAATTGATAAAAGGGGGCTTATTGCAACTGCGCCAGGAGAGGACTGTGATTTTGTTTCCAGGTGCTTCTTCCCATCTACTGGGGTTATTGAGGACCCTGTTACTGGTTCAGCTCATACGACTTTAATTCCATATTGGAGCAAAAAATTAAATAAGACTAAGCTAATTGCTAAACAATTATCGCAACGCGGTGGTATTTTATATTGTGAACATAAGAGTGAGAGAGTTCTTATTGGAGGCAATTCAGTTTTATATATGAAGGGCGAGATATTTATTTAATCTTTTTTCATTTTAGGTGTTGACAATAAAATTCAGAAGCGTATATTTACTAGACCAACTTGATTCCGACTAACGATCAACTGCAGACGGGAAGTAGGGAGAATCAAAGAGGAAGAGCCCATAGGGTGAAAGCGTTTGTAAGAGTCGACGATAAAAAAGAGCTTATAAACCCACCAAGATTTCAAGAGAAAGAAATCAAGGAGCTAAAGAAAATCTCACTTTAGACCCCTAAGGATCTCGAACTAAAAAGACAGAGCTAGCCTCTGTTTTTTTTCGTCTGGAGTTTTATCCTAAGAATTTAATCATCACACCAGCAGCAACAGCAGATCCAATAACGCCTGCAATATTTGGACCCATTGCATGCATAAGTAAATGATTTTGTGAGTTATATTCTAAACCTACTTTATTAACAACTCTAGCAGCCATAGGTACCGCTGAAACTCCAGCTGCTCCAATCAATGGATTTATCTTATCTTTACTAAATATATTCATAAGCTTAGCAACCAAAACTCCAGAAGCTGTACCGATTGCAAAAGCAATCATTCCTAGAATAAGAATCCCTAGTGTTTCGGGTGTAAGAAATTTATCAGCCGCCAGCTTTGATCCAACGGCTAGACCAAGAAATATAGTTACTATATTTATTAATGAATTTTGAGCAACATCACTTAGTCTATCAACAACTAATGATTCTTTCATAAGGTTTCCTAGACAGAGCATTCCTAATAATGGAGATGCGCTAGGAAGCAAGAGTCCAACAAGCAGTAGTAAAATAATTGGAAATACTATTTTTTCAGATTGCGAAACAACTCTTAATTGAACCATTGCAATTTCTTTTTCCTTTTTTGTTGTCAAGGCTTTCATTATTGGAGGCTGAATAAGAGGAACAAGCGCCATATATGAATATGCTGCAACAGCAATTGCACCAAGTAGTTCTGGTGCAAGAATTGAAGAGACATAAATAGCAGTAGGTCCATCAGCACCGCCAATAATTCCTGTGGCAGCTGCCTGTTTAAGAGTAAACTCTATTATTCCAAAATAATCTAAAGCAAGTGCACCCATAACTGTTGCAAAGATACCGAATTGTGCAGCAGCCCCAAGTATTAATGTCTTTGGGTTAGCCAGAAGGGGGCCAAAGTCTGTCATGGCGCCAACACCCATAAAAATTAGTAGTGGAGCTATCCCAGATCCAATAGCAACTTCGTAAAATGTGAAGAGAATACCAGGCTTATATCCCAAATCCTGTGCTTGGTTGTTTATTGCAATCATATCTGTATACGAAACATCTTTTAAAACTTTAGACAAACTCTGATCTAAGGAAAAAAACTTTTCTAAAACAATATTTATATGATCTAAATTATTAGCATATATTAATTTTTCAATAGGACTTAGTGACAACCCAATCTCAGGAATGTTTGTAAGAATGGCACCAAAGCCAATTGGGAGAAGAAGTAATGGTTCAAATTTCTTATTTATTGCTAAATATAATAGAAGTAAACCAACCAATATCATTATAGATTGATTAATGGTTAGACTAAATATACCTAGTGTGCTTATAAAATTGAAAAAACTCATTATTAAATCACCTCAAATAATGGATCACCTACATTCACCTTATCACCATTCTTTACAAAGACTTTTTTAATAACTCCATTTAGAGGGGTTTTGATAGTGGTTTCCATTTTCATAGCCTCAAGCACAATGACAGTATCATCTTCTTGAATATTATCACCATCTCTTTTAATAATTGAAAAAATGTTGCCACTTAGAGGTGCTGTTATCACCTCACCACTTGAACTTATATTAATATCATTATTATTTTTTTTGATGTCAGTATTTTGGTTTAATATCTCTGGATCTGAAGCTTTTGAATACTTTACAAAGTAATTTTTATCCTCAATAGATACTTTATATATGTCACCTTCTGAATTAGAAAAATCTAATGGTGCTTTTTCAAAAAAATCTGAGTTATCAATATTTTCAAAAAACTTTATTCCTACTTCAGGAAAAAGGGCATATGTAAGAATGTTTTCTTCACTTTGTTCAATTGATAGATTTTTATCATTTATTATTTTTATAAATGACTCTTTAGTTTCATCAAATTCATTATTTCCTAATAGATCTGCAGGACGACATGTAACTGCTTTATTTCCATCTAAGATAGTAGATTGAAGATCATGGTCTACAGGTGCTGGAGTTGCGCCATATTCGCCTTTTAACAGAGCTGCAGTTTCTTTTGTTACAGTTTTATATCTTTTGTCACTAAGAATGTTTATAACCGCTTGTGTTCCAACGATCTGGGAAGTCGGAGTGACTAATGGAATAAAGCCTAGGTCTGCTCTTACATTTGGAATTTCATCTATTACTTCATCAAATTTTTCTATAGCATTCTGTTCTTTCAATTGATTTTCAAGATTTGTGAGCATACCTCCTGGAACTTGAGAGCTTATTATTCTTGCATCAACACCTCTTAAAGATCCTTCATATTCAGCATACTTTTTTCTTACTTTTCTAAAGTGTGTAGCTATAGAAACAAGAGAATCTAACCTAATATTTGTATCATATTTAGTATCTTGCAAGATACCTACAAGCGTCTCTGTTGCTGAATGACCATATGTCATGCTCATTGACGATATTGATGTATCTACATTATCTAATCCAGCTTCTATGCATTTTATTGCAGTAGTAGTAGACATTCCTGTAGTTGCATGACTATGGAGATGAAGAGGAATGTCAATTTCCTCTTTAAGTTTTGAAACCAGTTCAAAGCCTATATATGGATCTAAGAGACCAGCCATATCTTTAATAGCAATAGAATGGCATCCAAAATCTTGCAATCTTAAAGATAAATCAATCCATGTCTGAAGATTATGAACAGGACTTGTTGTATAAGATATAGTTCCTTGAGCATGACCATCATTTTGTATAACTGCCTTCAATGCTGTTTCCATATTTCTTGGATCATTTAATGCATCAAATACCCTAAAAACATCAACCCCATTTAGTTTAGCCTTTTCAACAAACTTAAAGACAACATCATCTGCATAGTGTTTATAACCTAATAAGTTTTGACCTCTCAAGAGCATTTGTTGAGGTGTATTAGGCATATTAGATTTAATTTTTCTTATTCTTTCCCATGGATCTTCACCTAAATACCTTATACATGAGTCAAAAATAGCTCCGCCCCATGATTCAACAGACCAATAACCAACTTGATCCATATCATGAAGAATTTTTTCCATATCCTCGTACCTTAATCTTGTTGCAAGAAGGGATTGATGAGCGTCACGCAACACCACATCAGTTATTCCAATTTTTTTTGAATCCATAACTTAAATTCTCTTATTAATTTGGTTGATTATTTGAAGATGATCATTCGGAATGCTAGAAGACTTATTGGTATTTTCTATATTTTTCTTATTAATATCTTCTTTAAAAATAAATGATGAAATATTAATTAATAAAATCAACAGACCGAGAAATATAAAAACTGTCATCATGCCAGTAAGCATGAGATCCAAACCTTGCTCTATAACTAAAAAAAACTCCATTTATGGAATAAGTGATTTTGTAACCTAAAAGATTATACATTAAATACGTGTCTTAATCATGAAAATATTATACAATTATTCATATTTAATTAGTATTATGTAAATAATTTACATAATAAGGAATTTTAATTATATGAAAATTGCAATTAATGGATTTGGTAGAATTGGAAAAAATATTACTAGGCATCTTATAGAGGGTAAGTATTTGGCAGGACAAGGAGGAGCCTTAGAATTGGTTGCTATAAATGATCTTGGAAATATTACATCTAATGCTCATCTTTTAAAATATGACTCGCTGCATGGACAAATACTTAATAATGTATCAGCAGAATCTGAAGAAATTAATATTGATAATTCTTCTATTAAGTATTACTCAGAAAAAGATCCATCAAATCTTCCTTGGTCAGAATTAGGTATTGATATAGTTTTTGAGTGCACTGGTTTTTTCACTTCAAGAGAAGGGGCTAAAAAACATTTAGATGCTGGAGCTAAAAAGGTTTTAATTTCAGCTCCTGCTCAAAATCCTGATAAGACTATTGTTTATGGTGTTAATCATGAAACTATTACCAACGATGATAATATTATTTCTAATGCATCTTGCACTACAAACTGCCTTGCTCCTTTAGCAAAAATTATCAATGATAACTTTAAAATAAAAAGTGGTTTAATAAATACCGTTCACGCAAGTACAAATGATCAGAGCTTACTAGATATAGCCCATTCAGATTTATATAGAGCAAGAGCTGCGTCAGCATCAATTATTCCTTCCAAAACTGGTGCTGCTAAAGCTATAGGTCTTGTTATTCCAGAGCTTGATGGGAAGCTTAATGGAATGGCAACAAGAGTTCCTGTCCTTAATGTTTCTATGCTTGATATGACATTTGAAACTGAAAAACAGTTTTCTATACAAGAGCTTATTGATTCAATTGTCTTTGCTTCTAATAATTCTATGAAAAATATCTTATCTATATGTGAGTTGCCTTTAGTCAGTTCAGATTTCAATCATAATGATTCGTCCTCAATATTTGATCTAAATCACATCTATCAGATTGGAAATCAAACTAAAATTTTAGCTTGGTATGATAATGAATGGGGCTTTTCAAAGCGAATGTTAGAGATGAGCTTGTATATTAAAAATATATCAAGTATTTCTTTAAAAGAAATTGCATAAACTGATAAATTTATTCATTCAATGGTCTTAATGTATTAAGATGCCTAAATTATGGACTTTACTAGAACTAAAATAATTTGCACGATAGGCCCTGCTACTCAGGATATTGCCTCTCTAAGACAGTTACATAAAAATGGAATGAATGTTGCAAGAATAAACATGTCTCATGCAAAACATAAATCTGCTAAAGCTATCATCGATAGAATACATAAAATTAATAATGATTCAAAAATTAATCATGGAAAAATAGGTATTCTTCTAGATACTCAAGGTCCTGAAATTAGAACAGGCGATACTGAGTTAACAATGGATTTAAAAGTTGGTGATGAGGTAACTCTTACTGTAAGAGATCAGGTAGACGTTGAAACGTCTTCAATTAAGATTAATTATAAGGATTTAATTCATAGCGTAAGCGAAGGTTCAAAAATATCTGTTGATAACGGCTTAATAAATTTTAAAGTCCTTTCAAAAGATGAAGAGACTCTATTATGTAAAGTTTTAGATGGAGGAAAGCTTGGATCTAAGCGTCATGTGAATCTTCCAGGCGTAAGAGTTAATCTTCCATCAATAACATCAAAGGATCTTGATGATATAAATTTTGGGATGAAAAATAATGTTGATTTTATTGCTCTCTCTTTTGTTAGAGATACTGAGGATTTAGAAAAACTTCAAAAGATATTAGATTCCAAAAGATCTAAAGCCAAAATAATAGCTAAGATTGAAAATCAAGAAGGACTGAATAATATTCATCAAATTAGCAAGGCATCATGGGGTGTCATGGTTGCAAGAGGAGATCTTGGAATTGAGACAAGCTTAACTGACTTACCAAATATACAAAGAAGAATTATGCATGCATGTGCTAAGTGGGGTAGGAGGTCTATTGTTGCCACTCATTTGCTCGAATCAATGATTGAAAACCCAACACCAACCAGGGCAGAGGTAACAGATATTGCAAATGCTATATATGAAGGCGCTGATGCAATAATGCTTTCTGGTGAAACAAGTGTTGGAAAGTACCCTGTAGAATGCGTTAGATTCCTTAAATCTATAGCGAAAAAAACAGAAAAATTCAAAACTCTTGAGTATGAGAAAAGCTATTCACCAAACTCAGATTGGCAACATATTGGACTTGCTGCAAAAGATCTGGCTGAGTCAATAAATGCAGATGGAATTATTGCAATTACAAGAACCGGCAAGACAGCTCAATATATATCTAATTCGAAGCCTAATGGCATTCCTATTTTTACCTTTACAGGTAACAAGAAAACTCTTAACCAATTAACATTGGTTGGTTCAACTAAGTCCTTTTACCTAAGAAATTTATCTAATCATGAAAAGACTTTGCATAATGTAAGTAAGATTTTAAAGAAATATTATGGCCGTAAAGATCTTAAGTTTATTATGGTTTCAAGCATTTTCTCTGAAGAGCACTCTGAGGCTATTCAGATTATAAATATCTAAAATGTTCGATACTTTTCTAGAAAGCACAATACTAATGTTTGTAGCTATTGACCCAATTTCTCTGGTTCCAATATTCGCTGGATTAACATCTGGTTTAAATAAAACTCAAGTTAGATCAATTTATTTAAGAGCGTCATTTGTATCTCTTTTGGTTCTGTCTTTATTCTGGCTTTTTGGTAATGCCATTCTAGATGTTATGAATATAAGCATGGATTCTTTTAGGATTATTGGCGGCCTGTTTTTAATAGTTATAGCTTTTCAAATGGTCTTTGAACAAAGACAGACTAGAAGACAAAATACTGCCGATACAGCTATTGATGATGAAACTATTGAATCTATAGCTATATTTCCTCTTTCTATTCCACTTATTGCTGGTCCAGGAGCTATGGCTACTAGTCTATTACTTTCAAAGGAATCTTATATAAGTGTTACAGATGCTGTTGTATCTTACCTACCCATTCTTGTTGTAATGTTTATAGCATTTATTGCAATGTGGCTTTCTTCAAAATTAGCTTCAAGATTGGGGCCAACAATCATTACTGTTGTTCAAAAGATTTTTGGTTTACTCTTAGGAGCTCTTGCTATTGAGTTTGTTATAGAAGGAATAAGGAACTCTTTTAATATTATATAAATATGAATTCAAATTCTTCACTTATACATAATATTTTATCTGAAGCTATTATAAAAAATGACTTTGCTTCCTTTATTGTTAGTGGAGGCTCAAGTCCTATCTCAATCTTTCAAGATTTAAATAACTCCGACCTGGATTGGTCTAAGGTAAAAGTATCTCTAGTTGATGATAGATTCGTTGATAAAAGTCATGATGATTCCAATGAAAAATTATTATACGATCATCTTTTAATCAATAATGCAGTTATAGCTAACTTTGTATCATTAAAGTCTAATTTTGAAGATGTCTTAAAAATAAACAAGCCATTTGACTTAATGCTGCTTGGCATGGGGGAGGATGCTCACTTTGCATCACTATTCCCGTCAATGATACAAACTAATTCAGAGTATTTTGATTCTGCTTCAGATGATAAGATAATTCAAACAGAGCCAATGGGAGATCCATTGCACCCAAGAATCACCATGAACTTATCAATGATACTAAACTCAAGAAGAATTATTTTATTGGTATCTAATGAAAAAAAATATGATTTAGTAATTCAAGCAAAGATTAATAAGAAGCTACCTTTGTATTACCTATTAAATCAAAATAAGGTTGAGATCGAAATTATTAAAACTTATTAAACTCTAGTTTTCTCAATATTTTTTATAACCTCATCCTTTCTGTCATCGAATTTTTTTCCAAATCTAGCCTGAACAGTAGCCGATAAAATATCAATAATTGCCAGATGAGCAAGTCTTGATGTCATTGGAATATGAAGGTTATTTTCAAGATGTGTATGAATATGCAAAACAATATTAGATAATTTTGCCAATGGAGAATCTTCAGATGTTAGTGCAATGGTTTTTACTCCATTTTTCTTAGCCACTTTTGCAGTTTCAACAATCTCAGCTGTTCTTCCAGTAAATGATATTAACACCAAAAGATCTCCTTCTTTCATCATAGAAGCAATCATTCTTTGGTTTATATAGTCTGTATGCGCTACAACAGGTACCCCAAATCTAAAAAATTTATGTTGAGCATCTAATGCAACTGGACCAGAGCCCCCTAATCCAAAAAAAGTGATACTTTGTGCTGAAACTAAAAGATCTGTTGCTTTATCTATTGCTTGAGGGTTTAGGTTTTGACCAACATTAACAATCGTTGATTGGATATCTGCCATAACTCTTTTGACTACTTCTGGAGTATCTTTATCTACGTTAAACCTATCAAGAAGGTCATTTGTATTTGTTATTTCTTGGGCAATCTGTATTTTAAATGAAGGATAGCCATCGAAACCTAGCTTTTTACAAAACCTATTAACTGTTGGAAGGCTTACTCCTGCTTCTTGAGCTAATGATGTAATAGACTGATTTATAACTTTAGAAGGGTTATTTAAAACAGATAGGGCTATCCATTTTTCAGACTTGCTAAGTTTTATTTCTCCATTTACTAAGTTATCTAAAATCATGATTAAACATTATAGCTATATGTAATTTATTTACAATATTCAACATATAATGTAATTAATGTATATTTTTAACATCATCTAAAGTAAAATTAGTTATAAAATTTTAAGAGGTAAAAAGATTTGTCAAAAGATTTAGATCCAATTGAAACAAGTGAATGGTTGGAAGCTATAAATAGCGTTATTAAAGAAGAGGGTATCGAAAGGGCATCTTTTATAATGACAAAATTAGCAAAAAAGCTAAATGAAGAAGGCGCAATACCTTCTTATAATCTCACAACGCCATTTAGAAACTCTATACCTGCTAAAGATGAGGCATCTATGCCTGGTGACTTGTTCATGGAAAGAAGGATAAGATCTTTAATTAGGTGGAATGCACTTGCAATAGTGCTTAGAGCAAATATGAATGATGATGATCTTGGTGGCCATATTTCAACTTTTTCATCTGCGGCAACTTTATATGATGTAGGTTTCAATTACTTCTTTAAAGGCTCAGAAGGCCAGTTGGAAGACCTTATTTATTATCAAGGACATTCTTCTCCTGGAATATATGCTAGAAGTTTTTTAGAGGGGCATCTTAGCGAAGATGATCTTGATAATTTTAGAAGAGAAGTAAAGAAGCCTGGTTTATCTTCATACCCTCATCCCTGGTTAATGCCAGAATATTGGCAGTTCCCAACAGTATCAATGGGTCTTGGACCAATAATGGGTATATATCAAGCTCATATTATGAGATACATGTCAGCAAGAGGCTTGGTTCCTAGAGATGATAGAAAGGTTTGGGTTTTTTGTGGCGATGGTGAAATGGATGAACCTGAATCTAAAGGAGCAATTGCTCTAGCAGGAAGAGAAGAATTAGAAAATTTAATATTTGTTATTAATTGCAATTTACAAAGACTAGATGGACCTGTTAGAGGTAATGGAAAAATTATTCAAGAACTTGAAGGTTCCTTCAGAGGAGCTGGGTGGAATGTGATTAAGGTAGTATGGGGTCGAAAATGGGACCCAATTATGGCAAAAGATAAAGAGGGCAAACTTCAGGATATTATGGATGCTGTCTTAGATGGAGAAATGCAAAATTTTAAAGCTAAGGGCGGGGCTTATACTAGAGAAAACTTCTTTGCCAAAGATCCAAGTGCTTTAGAGATTGTCAAAGATCTTACTGATGAGGATATTTATAAATTAAATAGAGGTGGTCACGATCCTTATAAAGTTTATGCTGCTTACCATAAAGCAGTTAATTCTAAAGGAGCGCCTACAGTTATCCTTGCTCTTACTACCAAGGGTTATGGTGTAGGATCAAGAGAAGCTGACAATACAACTCATCAAGTTAAAAAGCTTTCAATGGATAATATTAAAGCATTCAGAGATAAATTTAATATCCCAGTGACTGATGATGAAATTGAATCGATTCCTTATGTAAGGCCTGCGGATGATTCACCAGAAATTCAATATCTTAAGAAAACACGTGACGGACTTGGTGGACCAATACCAAGAAGAAGAAATATCTCAGAGGTTTTACCCTCACCAAATGATTTACCATTTACAAAGCTCTATGAGGGAACTGGAGAAAGAAAAATATCTACTACTATGGCGGCAGTAAGAGTGCTTACAGATCTCTTAAAAGATAAGGATATTGGAAAAAGAATTGTTCCAATAGTTCCTGATGAGGCTCGAACGTTTGGAATGGAGGCTTTGTTTAGACAAGTTGGTATATATTCTTCTGCTGGTCAAAATTATGAACCAGAAGACGCTGATAAGGTGATGTGGTACAAAGAATCGAAAGAAGGCGTAATGCTTGAAGAGGGAATTACAGAGGCTGGAGCTTTCTCGGCTTGGTCTGCACTGGCAACAGCATACTCTAATTACGATTACCCAATGATTCCATTTTATTTATTTTACTCCATGTTTGGATTCCAAAGAATTCATGATTTAGCATGGGCTGCAGGAGATGCGCAGGCAAAAGGTTTCTTAATTGGTGCTACATCGGGAAGAACAACACTTAATGGTGAGGGCCTTCAGCATCAAGATGGGCATAGTCACATTTTATCCTCAACCATACCAAATTGTTTGTCTTATGATCCTGCTTTTTCTTACGAAGTTGCAGTTATTATTAAAGACGGAATACAAAAAATGTATGTTGATCAAAAAAATTATTTTTATTACATAACTACAACTAATGAAAATTACCAACATCCACAAATGCCTGAAGGCTCTGAAGATGGAATTATTAGAGGCATGTATAAACTTATTGAGGCAGATAAACCTGTTATCAGATTGCTTGGATCTGGATCAATATTAAGAGAGTCAGTAAAGGCAAGAGATATCCTTCAAAAATATAAAGTATCAGCAGAAGTTTGGAGTGTAACTAGCTTTAATTTATTAAGAAAAGATGGCATGGAAACTGAAAGATATAACCAGTTAAATCCAAACTCAAAAGAAAAAAAATCATATGTAGGAACATGCTTTGAATCTAATCCAATTCCTGTAATAGCATCTACAGATTATATGAGATCTTATGCAGAACAAATAAGGCCATATATAGATGAAGACTTTACTGTGCTTGGGACAGATGGCTTTGGAAGAAGTGATTCTAGAGAAATGTTAAGAGAATTTTTTGAAATTGATGCAAATAGTATTGTTAGAGCATCAGCATATACTTTATATAAAAATGGTAATCTAAATAAAGATATTTTAGATAAAATATATAAAGATATAGGTGTAGATTCAACAAAAATTAATCCTTGGGAAGCTTAATGACAGAGTTATCTTCAATTAATATCCCAGACCTTGGAGAGGTAGAAGAGGCAGAGGTTATAGAAATTTGTGTTGAGCTTGATCAAAAAGTAGATTCTGAAGATCCAATAATGATTCTCGAAACTGATAAAGCTGCAATGGAAATACCTGCATCTGTTGATGGTGTTGTGAAAAGCATTAAGGTTTCTGTTGGAGATATGGCTAAAACAGGAATGCCTTTTGTTGATATAGAGATTACAAAAGAAGAATCACAAAATAAATCAAACTCATCTGATAGTAAAGATATTGAACAAGATCCCAAATCAGAAGAACCGCCTTTAACGAATGCTGCCATTAATGAAGTTAGTGAGATTAAGCTAAAATCTATTAACGTTCCAGACCTTGGAGAGGTAGAAGAGGCAGAGGTTATAGAAATTTGTGTTGAGCTTGATCAAAAAGTAGATTCTGAAGATCCAATAATGATTCTCGAAACTGATAAAGCTGCAATGGAAATACCTGCATCTGTTGATGGTGTTGTGAAAAGCATTAAGGTTTCTGTTGGAGATATGGCTAAAACAGGAATGCCTTTTGTTGATATAGAAATAATAGAACTAAACAAAGCTATAGAAAAAAACTTATCTAATAAAATTGCTCTAGATGAAGTAAATGAAACACCTGCAACCCAAGAAAAATCAATAGAAAAACCTTTACCAAATAAAATACCTTCTCAAATATCTGGCTATAAAAACTCTTCAATTCACTCAGGGCCTGCAACCAGAAAGCTCGCCAGAGAGTTTGGAATTAATCTTAATGAAGTTGCAGGCAGTGGACCTAAGGGAAGAATTCTAAAAGAAGACTTGCATTTATTTGTTTCAAATAAATTAAATAACAATACACAATCAGAATTCAAGCCAACTCAACCCGATATTGATTTCTCGAAATGGGGTGAAGTTAAGATTAATAAGCTGTCTAAGTTTCAGAAAACTGCCTCAAAAAACCTCCATACATCTTGGATAAATATCCCACATGTAACTCAGCATGATGATGTTGATATAACAGCACTTCTTGAATTAAGAAAAAAACTAAATACAAAACATAAAACTAAGGTATCGCCACTGGCATATATCATTAAGGCAACAGTAGAGACATTAAAACTATTCCCAATAATGAACACATCATTAACATCTGATCTATTAAATATTGTTCAAAAAAACTATTTTAATATTGGAGTTGCAGTAGATACACCTGACGGGCTAATTGTTCCAAACATCAAAAATGTGCAAAATAAAACTGTTCTTCAGATTTCTGATGAAGTATTTAAGCTAGCTACCAAAGCAAAGGATCGAAAGTTAAAAGTTGATCAATTAAAAGGTGCTACTTTTACCATTTCTTCTCTTAGTGGAATTGGTGGTAAGTATTTCACACCAATTATTAATCCACCTGAGGTAGGTATTTTAGGTTTATCTAAAACATTCGATCATTTATCTCTTGAAAATAGTGAGATAAAAGTATCTCAACAGATGCCAGTTTCATTATCTTATGACCATAGGGTTATTAATGGTGCCTATGCTGCAAAATTTATTACTGAATTTTCAACACAATTAAATAGAATTCAATTTCTAGAGGATGGTTTTAATGATGCTTAATACATTTTCTTTATATTTGTTTGGTGGAACCGGTGATTTAGCAAATAGAAAACTATTACCTGCAATGTTTCGTCAAGAAATCTTATCTTCTTTTGATGAAAATAGTGAAATAGTTGGCGTTGGTTCAAAAGAAATTTCAAATGAGGACTACATTGCTATGGTTAAAAAATCACTAGCAGAATATTTTCATGGTTTTAATGATTATGAAGAGCCATGGCAAACTTTCTCGAAGAGATTGCGTTATTTAAAGCTAGATATTAATTCCAAAGAAGACTGGAGTGAGTTTGAAAAACTACCAGAAGACCGTTCTGTTATTCTATATTTAGCCACCCCACCATTTTTATATCAAACAATATCAAATAATCTTAAGTCATATAACTTAGTTAATAAGAATTGTAGAGTAGTAGTTGAAAAACCACTTGGTACAAATCTAGAAACATCAAATGAAATAAATAACTCTTTAGCTAATGGATTTGAGGAGCATCAAATTTATAGAATTGATCATTACTTAGGAAAGGAAGCTGTTCAAAATTTATTAGCATTAAGATTTGGAAATACTATTTTTGAAAGAAGTTGGTCAAATGCAGCTATTGATCATATTCAAATAACTGTTGCTGAAGATCTTGGTGTAGAGGGTAGAGGAAATTATTATGACGACACTGGAGCTCTTCGCGATATGGTCCAGAATCATTTGCTTCAAATTCTTTGTCTTATAACTATGGAGCCACCTGTTTCAATAAATAACGAATCAGTCAGGGATGAAAAATTAAAGGTTCTTAAGTCCTTACAATCCTTCAATAAGGATAATATTGGTATTGACTCTGTTAGAGCACAATATAAAGATGGTATTTCAAAAGGGAAGGCTGCATGCGCATACAAGGATGAAGATGGAGTAGATCCAGTAAAAAATACTGAAACTTTTGTTGCACTTAAGGTTGCCATTAATAATTGGCGATGGGCCGGTGTCCCATTTTATATAAGAACAGGTAAAAGAATGGAATCAAAATCTTCTGAGATTGTAGTTAGATATAAAAATGTACCTCATAATATTTTTTCTGATAAAAACTCTTTATCCCCTAATCAATTAGTATTGAGAATACATCCTGATGAAGGTATTGATTTAAGGTTAAATACAAAAAAGCCTGATATAACTGGTTTTGATCTTCAGGAACTCCCATTAGATTTAAATCTCCATGATTATAATGAAATTGGACATCAGGATTGTTATGAAAGATTGCTTTTAGATGTCATAAAAGGAAATACAGCATTATTTGTTAGAAGAGATGAGGTTGAGGCTTCATGGTCTTGGATAGACAACATTATTGATTTATGGAAATCTGAAGATGTTCCTATGGAAGAATACATCTCTGGTAGTTGGGGCCCTTCAAATTCAGACTTACTTTTAAAAAGAGAGTACAGATCCTGGAAAAACGGAAATAAATAATAATTATGAATAACAAGATTATTGAAATTCAAAAAAGAATTGATTTAAGAAGTAAGAATTTAAGATCTAAATATCTTAAAAAAATACATGAAGCCACTGAACAAAGTCGATCTGCTAGAAAAAATATGGGATGTAGTAATATTGCTCATGCTTTTGCTTCTTGTGATAAAGCACAACAAGGTGACGCTGCTGATGGAGCAGATGTAATTGGAATAATTTCTGCATATAACGATATGTTATCTGCTCATGCACCATTGAAGGATTATCCGGATGTAATAAAAGAATCTTCTTTAAAAAGAAATGCTATTGCTAGAGTTGCAGGTGGAGTTCCGGCAATGTGCGATGGTATTACTCAAGGTGAGCCTGGAATGGAATTATCTCTTTTTAGTAGAGATGTTATTGCTTTATCTACGGCCGTAGGTCTATCTCATAATGTTTTTGATGCTGCAATTTGTTTAGGCGTATGTGACAAAATAGTACCAGGTATGGTAATTGGCTCATTAAGTTTTGGTCATTTGCCTATAGCTTTTATACCTGCAGGCCCTATGCCAACCGGCATATCTAATGCTGATAAAAATGTTGTGCGTAAAAAATTTGCTAATGGAGAAGTCGATAGATCAACTTTAATCAGCTCAGAGCAAGCTGCTTATCATTCTTCTGGTACATGTACATTTTATGGAACTGCAAATACTAATCAGCTTATTATGGAGGTTATGGGGTTACAACTCCCTAGCTCCTCATTTGTATCACCAGAATCAGCAGAAAGGCAACTAATTATTGATAGAACTGTTCAAGCTGTTCTTGATTTAAAAAATAAAGGAATGAAGACTGGTGAAATGCTTTCTTCAAAAAGTTGGGTTAATGGAATGGTTGGCTTGATAGCTAGTGGAGGCTCAACAAATCTGACAATCCACTTAATAGCCATGGCAGAATCTTGTGGATTTAATATAACTCTAGATGATATGAACGACCTTTCAGCTATTGTGCCTACAATAACAAACGTATACCCAAATGGATCAGCAGATGTAAATGAATTTCATGCCGCTGGGGGTGTCGCTGCTTTTATTGGGTCTCTTCTAGATGGAGGTTTTTTATTTCCTGATGTTCAAACTTTGTTAGGTAATGATTTGTCTGTTTACAGAAATAAAATTGAAATAAAAAATAATGAATTGGTATGGAATACTCCATCTCAAATCACAGATCAAAGTATTATTAGAGATTCAAATAATCCATTTAATATGTCAGGTGGCTTAAAAATAATTGAAGGAAATATAGGAAGAGGGATTATAAAAACTTCTTCACTAAAATCAAATATTAATTATATTGACGGTACTGCTATTGTTTTTGATAGTCAAGATGAGGTTCTTGAAGCCTTTGGTTTAGGTAAATTGGATAGAGATTGTATTATTGTAGTCAGGGGGCAAGGGCCATCATCAAATGGAATGCCTGAACTTCATAAATTAACTTCTCCATTAAATGTTCTCCAGTCAAAAGGTTTTGAAGTAGCTATTCTTACTGATGGAAGAATGTCTGGAGCTTCAGGCAGTGTTCCTGCTGTCATTCATATCTATCCTGAAGCCAACACTGGTGGATTAATTGGTAAGATACAAACAGATGATAAAATTGATATAGATATAAATAATGGAACATTCAACCTCCAGGTTGATGAAAAAACTTTAAACACAAGAGACTTATATAAAGTATCAAATAACGCTGAAGGAATTGGAAGAGAGCTATTCAAAGCATTTAGAGAGAATGTTAAATCTGTGGATACTGGAGCATCTATATTCTGATGGATGTTTTAAAATTAATAACAGAATTAAAAATAATACCCCTGGGTACCCTGGTCTCAGAAGAGGATGTCTCAAAAATTTGTGACTGTTTAATTAAAGCAGATACACCTATTATTGAAGTTACATTAAGAGATGAAAGAGTTAAAAAAATATTAAAATATTTTAAGAATTATCCTGATATTTTTCTTGGTGTAGGAACGATTAGAAGAACAAGTGATATAGATTTAGCTATACAGTCAGGCGCTACTTTTATTATTACACCTGGATTTTCAGAAAAATTATCAAGTTATGCAAAACAAAAAAATATTTTATTAATACCAGGTATTCAGACACCATCCGAAATAATGCAGGCTTCAGAATTTGGTCATAAAATATTAAAATTTTTTCCAGCAGAGCTTTCTGGTGGGACTAAAAGATTAAGTGCTTACAAGTCAGTGTTTCCAGATATTTCATTCATACCAACTGGTGGAATTACAGAAACAAATATAAAAGATTACTTACAGCTTACTAATGTGATTGCTTCAGGATCATCATCAATGATTCCTGAGAATTTTATTAAAAATAAATCATGGTTTGAAATTACTAAAAAACTTAAGAATATTAAAATAATAGCAAGTAACGTATAAATTTATTTTTGGAGAGGATATGTTTAATACATTGGATTGGATAATTGTTGGGCTATATTGTGTAGGCATTATTGGTTTAGCAACTTATGTTTCTAGAAACCAGTCAGGACAAGAGCGAAGTGCTGAAGACTATTTTTTAGCTGGAAGATCTTTACCTTGGTGGGCTATAGGAGCTTCTTTAATAGCTGCAAATATATCCGCAGAACAAATTATTGGAATGTCAGGACAGGGCTTTGTTGTTGGAATGGCAATTGCTGTATGGGAACTTACAGCAGCAATAGCATTGATAGTTATGGCTAAGTTTTTCCTTCCTTTATTTTTAGAAAAAAGAATTTATACAATGCCTCAGTTTTTAGAACAAAGATTTGATAAAAGAGTGAGCCTTGTTTTATCTTTTTTTTGGTTAACTGTTTATGTGTTTATTAACTTAACTACTGTTTTGTGGCTAGGATCATTAGCTATAAATACACTTACAGGCTTGTCACTATCTAATGGGTTGATAGTTTTAGCACTTCTGTCACTCGCTTATTCATTGTCTGGAGGTCTTAAGGCTGTAGCTATGACAGATATAGTTCAAGTGATCCTTCTAATTTTTGGTGGTTTAGCAGTATCTTTTATAGCTTTAGGCAAGATATCCCAAGGACAAGGTGTTTTAGAGGGCTTAAGTATTGTTTACACAGAGTTACCTGATAAATTTGATATGATCTTATCTCCAGATAATCCCTCATATCAAAATCTTCCAGGTATATGGATTTTGATTGGTGCAGGAGTTTGGATAGGTCATTTCGCATATTGGGGATTTAATCAATATATTACCCAGAGAGCTCTAGGAGCAAAATCTATAAAAGAAGCACAAAAAGGTGTCATGTTTGCTGCATATTTAAAGCTCTTAATGCCTCTTGTAATAGTCTTACCGGGGATCTGTGCTGCTATGCTATTTCCAGTTTTAGAGAAATCTGATCAAGCATATCCTACAATGATGTCACTCCTTCCAAATGGTCTTTTAGGGCTTACTTTTGCAGCACTTATTGCTGCAATAGTTTCATCATTAGCATCCATGACAAATAGTATTAGTACTATATTTACGATGGATATATATAAGACATTCTCAAAAAATGAAGTTTCTCAAGCAAAATTAATTAGCACAGGTAGAAAGGCAGTAGTTGTTTCATTAGCAACAGCAGTAATAGTGGCAAAACCTCTTCTTGGCAGTTTTGATTCTATTTTTCAATTTATACAAAACTTTACAGGGCTATTTACGCCTGGGATATTGGTAATATTTTTGGTTGCTCTTTTCTGGAAAAAGGCTACAACACTATCAGTCTTAGTTGCAGCAATGTCATCACTTATATTATCTGCAGCAATGCTATATCTGTTGCCAGATTTTTCATATATTCATCGAATGGGTGTTGTATTTTTTGCCTCAGCATTTGGATGCTATATGACATCTTTAATTCAGGGGTATCAAGACCAACCTAAAGCAATTGATTTAAATGGTATTAATTTTAGTACGTCAAAATCATTTAATGTTAATACTGTAATTGTTGTAAGTGTGCTTGCTTTAATTTATGGGTTATTTAATTAAAATTTATAAAAATGAAAAAAAGTATATTTATTTTATCTATTCTATTTATTTCTTCATGCAGCAAGTCGATAGATCAATCAGCAAATGCATCGAATGATTCTGTGGATTGGTCTAATACCAATCAATGCACCGTATCTTTAGACTATGATCTAATCAATAATTTAATTAATAAAATGACCTTAGAGCAAAAGGTTGGGCAAATAATAATGCCAGATATTGATGAGGTTACTCCAGCAGAAGCTAAGGCATATCAACTAGGCACATTTTTAAATGGTGGCGGCAAATTCCCTAACAAAAATAAGAATAGTTCTATAAATGACTGGAAGGAATTAAGTAAGGAATATTATGATGCATCTCCTGTTGTTGAGGGAATAGTAATACCTATTCTATGGGGCACTGATGCTGTACATGGCCATAACAATGTAATTGGAGCAACTATTTTTCCCCATAATATAGGCCTTGGCTCAACCATGAATGCTAGTCTTATTAAAAGTATTGGAGAGGTTGTAGCTAAAGAGGTTCTTTCAACTGGCATACCTTGGACATTTGCACCAACAATAGCAGTTCCTCAAAATGATTTATGGGGTAGAACTTATGAAGGATATTCAGAGGATCCTGAGCTTGTATCTTTACTTGGAGAAGCAATGATTAAGGGTCTTCAAGGAGAGGGAAAAGAGTTCCTTGATGACAATCATGTTTTAGCAACTGCAAAACATTTCTTAGGAGATGGCGGCACAAAAAATGGAGTAGATCAAGGCAATACTATTCTTAGTGAGCAAAAGTTAAAAGATATTCATGGTAAACCTTATTTTGATGCAATTAATTCATGTATTCAAACAGTAATGGCTAGTTTTAATTCATGGAATGGTCAAAAAGCACATGGTAGCAAGTATTTATTAAATAACATCCTCCGTGATCAAATGGGATTTAGAGGTCTTGTTGTAGGGGATTGGAATGGACATGGGCAAGTCCCTGGGTGTTCAAAAGAAAGCTGCCCAGAATCTTTTAATGCTGGGGTAGATATTTTTATGGCTCCTGATGAGTGGAAACCACTTTATATCAATACCTTAAGGCAAGTTAAAGAAGGTATTATTAAAGAAGAAAGATTAGACCAAGCCGTTAAAAATATACTATCTGTTAAATATCTCCTAGGTATGTTTAATGAAAGAAAGCCGCATGAATATCCCTTTAATTATATTGGTGATTCACGTCATAAAGACATAGCAAGACAAGCAGTTAGAGAGTCAATAGTTCTTCTTAAAAATAATAATAAAACTCTTCCAATAACATCCAACAAGCATATTTTAGTTATTGGAGATTCAGCAAACAAGATTACAAAACACATGGGAGGTTGGACAATAACATGGCAGGGGAGAGAAAACACTAATGATGAATTTCCTAATTCTTTAAGTATTTTTGAGGCAATCAAATTAAAAGCTGAGTCTAATGGAAGCACTGTTGAGTTTTCAGATAATGCCAACTATAAGAAAAAACCAGATCTTGTAATTTTTGTATATGGAGAAGATCCATATGCCGAAGGAGATGGAGATAGAAAAACTCTTTTTTATCAGAATCATGATAAAAGTTTTAAAAACTATATGAAGCAAATCAGTGATCAAAAAATATCATCTGTTTCTTTATTTATTTCTGGCAGACCGTTAATTATAAATGAAGAATTAAATTTATCAGATGCATTTGTTCAGTTGTGGCTTCCTGGCTCTGCAATAGAAGGGGTAACTGATGTAATATTTACAAATCAGGAAAATAAGATATCTTATGATTTTAAAGGGAAGCTATCTTATTCGTGGCCTAAAAATTCATCTCAATTTGAGCTTAACTTTGGTGATGCAAACTATGATCCATTATTTAAGTATAAGTATGGCCTTTCGTATAAAGATAATATATTTATAGATTTAGTGAATGTTGAAGATTCCAAACCAGCCCCATCTGAAGTTACTTTGTTTGTAGGCTCGGCATATCCTTCCTATAGAGAGGTAATATCATATTTTGATCCTATTAAAAATCAAATAACATATGAGGGAATTAGTTCTGACGTATTTGAACATTTGCAGTCCGATATTACTATTAGTAAATTTGATTTTAAAAAACAAGATGATGCAAAAAATATAAATTTTGGTAATCAGATTTCATATAAATCTTGGGAAATAGCTAGTGGGGCAAGTGAAGATCTAACTTATATGAACAAAGGCGCTATTCAACTAGTCGTGAGACCAAATAAAGTATCTAATAAAAAAATAAGCTTTAACATTGGTTGCTCTAAGACTGAAGAAAGTATTAAAAATTCAGGTTCTAATATTTGTTATCAGTCTTTTGATTTATCTAATGCTCTTGCAGATAACAAAACAAATGAGTGGCAAGTAATTGAGATACCTCTTGCCTGCCTTGAAGTTGATAATTTTAATCTTTCTTCAATTACTTCTAGGGCTTCATTTTCGACGGAAGGTAATTGGATACTTGATGTGCATTCAGTGAAATATATTAATAACAAAGGCTATAATGCCTGCAAAATAAAGTCAGTAAGTTATGAGTAAAGTACTATTAATTGATATTGGTGGAACAAATTTAAGATATGCGTATGCTGATGGTGATTTATCTTCTCTTAAAGATACAAATAAAATTAAACTTTCATGCATTAAAGGCTTTAATGATATTTTAGCCAATCTTATCGAAGGAAAAAATATAGATAACTTGGTTATATCCGTAGCTGGACCAAAAATTAATGGTTCAATTACTATGACTAATAGAGACTTTTCTATTAACGAAAAAGATATACAGGAATCATTTAATTTTCAAACATGTCATTTATTAAATGATTGGGAGTCTATTGGTCATAGCTTGGCTGCTTATGAAGATAAGGATATATCACTTATAAAGGATGGGTCTGAGTTTAATAATAATAGTTTCTTTATTGGTCCAGGTACTGGTCTTGGAGCAGCATTACTTATTGGAGACGATAAGGTTACTCCTACCGAAATCGGTAATACAACTGGACTAACAAAAACACTTTTAAAAAATTACTTTATTGAAAATGATGATCATTTTAGGACTCTTGAAGATGTATTATCAGGCAAAGCTATTTCAAGTATTTATGAGTATAAAACAGGAGTGAGAATGACTTCTGAAGATATAGTTGCTCGTTATGGCTCTAATGATGATATGGCAAATCTTGTTATAGATGGGTTTATTAAATCTTTGGCTGAGACCATTTCAGATATGGCTTTAACTTTTATTTCAGGTCGAGGTGTTTATATTGCAGGCGGACTCATTAGATCAATTTTTAAAATTATGGATAAGGATAAGTTTGTTGAATATTTTTATGGCGATAAAAAATTAGTTCATTTACAAATTCTTGAAATGGTTAAGATTGGTATTGTCGAGAAAGAGCATGCTTGCCTTCATGGCAATCTAAATTTTTATAAAAAAAATATTAATAAGGCATAGTAAATTATGACAAATAGAAAAGAGTTATATCTTGGCGATAGCTTAATCAATGCATCTGAATTAAATATAGAAGGAAAAGAAGTTGTTATAAATAAAGAAAATTTTTATAAGATTTCTAATGTAAATAAAATGAGACCATTTTTTATGAGTATTGTGAGTGCTTATGACCACTGGCTTTTCATTTCGTCAACAGGAGCTCTTAGTGCTGGGAGGAAAAATAGTAACAATGCACTATTTCCTTATTACACTGATGACAAAATTACTGAATCCCATGAAGTAACTGGAAGTAAATCTATCTTCCATGTTCAAAAAAATAATAGAAACTATCTTTGGGAACCTTTTACCAAAACATCTGATTTTATATATCAAAATAAAAGAAACCTCTATAAAAACCTGAGAGGCAACAAAGTAATTTTTGAAGAGATTAATAATGATCTAGGACTTAAATTTTCATATCAATGGACAACTTGTGATAAATACGGTTTTGTAAAAACTTCTTCGATCAAGAATCTAAACAATGATGATATAACAGTTACATCGCTTGATGGGTTTCAAAATATATTGCCTTGGGGTCTTGATGAAAGTATTCAAAATAATACAAGTAATTTAGCTGATGCTTACAAAAGAAATGAATTAGATAAAGGTTCTAAAATAGGAATTTTTGCTTTAAGCGCAACTATTGTTGATAGAGCAGAGCCAAGCGAAGCATTAAAATCCAATATTGTTTTTCATCTAGGGCTTAAAGAAAATAAAGTACTTTTATCATCGCTTCAGTTGGATGCCTTTAGAAAAGGATTTGATATAAATGAAGAGACTGATATTAAAGCTGAAAAAGGGGCTTATTTTGTTCAATCATCTTTCTGCCTGAAAGGCGGTCAAAAAGAAGAATGGATGTTTGCAGCTGATATTAATAAATCTTCCTCAGATCTTATAGAACTTAAAGATAGTTTATCTAGAAATAAAAATATAATTGAAGATATTAATGAAGAAATTCTCAATTCATCGAATGAGCTTTATAAACTTGTCGGTTCTTCTGATGGAATTCAACTTTCAAGTGATAGAAGAAGAAATATCAGACATTTTGCAAACACCTTGTTTAATATTATGCGTGGCGGAATATTTGATAAAGACTATGTTGTAGAAAAAAGTGACTTTATTAAATATATATCAAATGCAAACAAATATTGCTCTAAGGAAATGGATTCAACCTTTATAGAATGGCCTGATTATCTTGATCTTACATTTTTAAGAAACACTATTGATCAAAGCAGCTCTCAAGACTTCAAAAGACTGGCTACAGAGTACTTACCAATTAAGTTTAGCAGAAGGCATGGCGATCCAAGTCGACCTTGGAATAAATTTTCTATTAATACAAGAGACGATATTACAGATGAAAAAGTTTTAGATTATCAGGGTAACTGGAGAGATATATTTCAGAACTGGGAAGCTCTTGCTTATTCATACCCTCAGTTTATTGACGGCATGATATATCGGTTTTTAAATGCATCTACATTCGATGGATATAATCCATACAGATTAACTAAAAATGGCTTTGACTGGGAAACAATAGAAGCTGATAATCCATGGTCCTATATAGGTTACTGGGGTGATCATCAAATAATATACCTTCTCAAATTTTTAGAATTTTCTGAAAAATATTTCCCTCAAAGGCTAAATTCCTTTCTTGATAAAAATGATTTTGTATATGCTAATGTTCCATATGCTATCAAGGACTATAAATCTATTTATAAAGATCCTAAAAATACTATAGATTTTAATTTTGATTTAGCAGAAAAAATTGAATCAGATAGAGAGAAAGAGGGTGCTGACGGAGCAATATTAAGGAACTATCAAGGGTTAAAACATCAAGTAAATTTCTTTGAGAAAATTTTAACTACAATTTTAGCTAAGCTTTCAAATTTCATTCCTGGTGCTGGTATTTGGATGAACACACAAAGACCAGAGTGGAATGATGCAAATAATGCTCTAGTGGGAAATGGTGTTTCAATGGTAACTCTCTACTATTTAAGACGTTTTTTATGTTTTTTTATTACTATTCTTAAAAATGATAATGCATCATCATTTGAGATCTCTACTGAACTATTTCACTTCTTTGAAAAACTTAACTCATCTTTTTGTAAACTAACTTCAGATGTATCTGATAAAGCTCGAAAAGAGTTTGTTGATGAAATTGGAGAAAATGCTGCTGAGTACAGAGATAGGATTTATACATCGAATTTTTCAGGTTTTAAAGAACATCTAGACAGAAAGAAGGTAATCAATTTTCTTGAAATAGTGCAAAAAGTTTTAGAAGAAACAATTGATAGCAATAAAAGAAATGATGGTTTATATCATGCTTATAATCTTGTGAGTCTAGGCGCCAATGAAATTTCTATTGATAGACTTTCTGAGATGCTTGAAGGTCAGGTTGGAGTCTTAAGCTCAGGTTATCTTTCTGAAGAAGAAAGTTTAAAAGTATTAGATAGTCTAAAAAGCAGTTCTTTATTTTGGGATGAACAATATAGTTATATTCTCTATCCCAATAAGAATTTATTAGGTTTTTTAGATAAAAATATTATTCCTGAAACTGAATTTAATAAATCTTCTCTTTTATCTTTATTAGTCAAAGATGGAAATCACCAGGTAGTTATAAAAGATATTAATAATAAATATCACTTTAATGGCTCATTCCATAATGCTAGCTGCTTAATCAGAGAATTAGATAATTTACCATCAAAATATATGGAGTTTGTGAAAGAAGAGAAGGATTTAATACTAGATATTTTTGAAGTTGTATTTGATCATAAATCTTTTACAGGGAGGTCTGGTACTTTTTATGGTTATGAGGGACTAGGGTCAATCTATTGGCATATGGTATCAAAGTTATTATTAGCCTCAGCAGAAGTTACTCAAGCCTCTATTGATAAAAATATTGATTCAAAAACAATAGGACGATTATTTGATCATTATTTTGAAATAAATGAAGGAATAGGTGTTAACAAGTCCCCAGAACTATATGGAGCCTTTCCAACCGATCCCTACTCTCACACTCCAAGAGGTAGAGGTGTTCAGCAGCCAGGAATGACAGGACAAGTAAAAGAGGATGTCATTAGCAGATTTTATGAGTTAGGTTTTTTTGTTGATAATGGAAAGATTAGTTTTGAACCAACTTTATTGCGCAAAAATGAATTTATGGCAGAAGAAAAATCTTTTAAATTTGTAAATCTAAATAATGAAATTGAATACATGCCTATAGGATCAAATTCATTAGCTTATACGATTTGCCAAGTGCCAGTAATCTATAGTCTGTCTATTAAAGAAGATATAAAAATTATTTCAATGGACGGTTCTGAGGAAACTGTAAATGGCCATCAGCTAAACTTTGAAAGTTCACAAAATATATTTAATAGAACAAATTTAATAAAGGCGTTGCATGTAAACGTTAAAAAATGAAGAAATTACTTCTCATTTCTTTTTTTTTAATAGCTTCATGTAGTAAATCTGGAGATTTGGTTATGAGCAAGAACGCAAAAGATATTATTGGTAATAACAATTATCCTGCTATTTCTTATGGTGGTTACAGAGGAAAATCTCGTGAGGTCCAGCCTTCAATTGAGGATATCAAAGAAGATCTTCAGATAATGTTTGCTCAAGGCTTTAGAGTTATTAGGACGTATGACCTTCATCATCCTTTTGCTGAAAATACGCTAAAAGCAATTAGTGAACTTAAGAATTCAGATTCAGATTTTGAAATGTATGTGATGCTAGGCGCATGGGTTCAGTGCAAGGATGCATTTACAGATCTACCAATTCATAATGAAGAAGATTTAGAGGGTAATAAAGTTGAAATAGCAGAGGCTGTTAGATTGGCTCAAGACTATCAAGATATCGTAAAGGTCATTGCTGTTGGCAATGAGGCTATGGTGCATTGGGCAACAAGTTATCATTTAGAACCAAAATATATTTTAAAATGGGTAAAGTATCTTCAAGATCTTAAAATTAATGGAACTATTAATAATAATATATGGATAACAAGTTCTGATAATTTCGCATCTTGGGGTGGTGGTTCAGAGGAATATCATAATGACGACCTAGATGAATTAATAAGGTCTGTAGATTATGTATCTATGCATACCTATGCATTCCATGATACTTATTACAATCCAGTCTTTTGGAATCTGTCTAGTGGTTCAGAAGATTTAAGTAAAAAAGATATTATTAAAAAAGCCATACAAAAATCTGTTGAATATGAGCTTAGTCAATTCAACAGTGTTCAAGAATATATTCATGGTATTGATTCATCAAAGCAAGTTCATATTGGAGAAACAGGATGGTCAAGTGTAGCTTCAGATCTATATGGTTATGGTGGTACGGAAGCGGCAGACGAATATAAGCTGGGACTATACTATAAGATGATTACCGATGTGTGTTTAGCTAAATCAATTTCTTGTTTTTATTTTTCTGCATTTGATGAGCCATGGAAAGACTCACAAAATGAAAATGGCTCTGAAAATCACTTTGGACTTTTTACTGTTCATGGCGAAGCAAAATATCCTTTATGGGAAAAAGTAGATCAAAATGTATTTGATGGTTTGTCTAGAGGAGGCAACCCTATTAAAAAAACTTTTAATGGCGATCTTGATGCTTTATTAGAGACTTCAAACCTACCTCCAATTAATCAATAATAATTATGAAAACTTTTTTACAATTTCTTTTTTTAATATTTGTAGTTTCAGCACATTCTATTGAAGTTACGATCTCTAACAATACTTTGCTTGTAAATAATAACCCATTTTATATGAAGGGGATTTGTTATCACCCAGTTGAAATTGGAAAAACAAAAAGAAACTTTATAAACTTGGAAGAAGATTTATCACTCATGAAAGAGGCTGGTATAAATACTGTTAGAGTCTATGAGCCTATTGATGATATAGCAGTCTTAGATCAATTTAAAAAAGCTGGAATTAAGGTTGTTATTAGTTTTGGATATAACCAACAAGGTAAATTCGATATCGTTTCAGGTACTTTTATTAACTACATCAGAAAATATAAAGATCATGATGCAATTTTAATGTGGGAGCTTGGAAATGAATATAACTATAATCCACAATGGTTTGGTGGGGATATAAATAATTGGTATAAATCCATGGAACTTGTTTCTCAGATTATACAAATAGAAGATCCAAGTAGGCTGGTCTCTAGTGCACATGGCGATCTGCCAAGTAAAGATGCTCTTAAAATAGCATCTAGTATCAATGTTTGGGGTATGAATGTTTATAGGTGGGATGAGCCGGCATCTATATTTGAAGAGTGGGAGAAACTTAGTAAAAAACCTATGTATTTTGCTGAGATTGGAGCTGATAGTTTCATGACAAAATCAACATCTAAATACAATAAAGGCGAAAATCAACAAGCCCAAGCTGACGCCAATAAAAAAATTATTAACGATGTATTAAATAATTCAGATAAGAATATTGGCTCTTTTATTTTTCAATTCACAGATGGTTTATGGAAAGCAGGAAATCCAAGTGAACAAGATACTGGTGGATCAGCTCCTAATAGCGATGGAACACCATATGACGGCACTGCAAATGAAGAGTACTGGGGCATAGTAGATATAAATAGAAATAAAAAAATAACTTTTGATGTAATAAAAAATTCTTATACAAATTTTGAAATTAATTAACTATATGAATCCAGGGGGGATTTCATATGAATAACATAGAAAATATAACTAATAGCGTTTCGTTGGGCCAGAAAATAGCATTTGGTCTTGGAATGTTAGCCAATCAACTTTTTCCAGCATTACTATCAATATTTATTGTTGTATTAATCCAAGATCTTGGATTTAATCCACTATTGTATGGAGTTATTGCTTTTGTACCTAGATTTATTGATGCTTTAACAGATCCATTAATGGGTTTTATATCTGATAATACAAAATCTAAATGGGGTAAAAGACGGCAGTATGTTTTTGTTGGCGGCATATTAACAGGCATCGCATTCATATTATCTTGGCAGCTTTATCCTGAAAATGGTGAGACTTATAATTTTTGGTATTTCTTAATATTTAATTTAATTTTTTATCTTGGTATTACAATTTTTGGTGTGCCATTTGTAGCTATGGGTTATGAAATGAGTGACAATTTTCATGAAAGAACTCAAATCATGGCAGTGTCTCAATTTATAGGTCAATTTGCATGGGTTCTTGCTCCATGGATTTGGATTATTATTTATGATCCTAATATTTTTGTCGATGCTGCAACAGGAACACGCACTCTCTCAATTATATTCGGTGTCTTATGCACTTTACTTGCAATAATTCCTGCTATTTTTATTAAAAGTAAATCAACACTTAACGATGATCATTTAGTTCCTCTTACAAGAGACAATGCTGGAAAGAGTATTATTAATATTTTTTATATATTTAGAGATGCATGGAAAAACATTCCATTTAGAAAACTATGTATTGCAACCTTTCTAGTTTTTAATTCCTTTCAAACCATTGCTGCATTCTCATTCTTTATTATTGTGCACTATCTATTTTCTGGAGATGCATCGGCAGCAGGTATATGGCCTGCAATGCATGGAAGTGTTGGTGCTATTGTTACCACATTTCTAGTAATACCCTTGGTATCAAAAATGGCTCAGTCATATGGAAAAAAAGAAACCTTTATAATTTCTCAATGTATATCAATTATTGGATATGTCTTATTTTGGTTTTTGTTTGTTCCAGGTAAGCCATATATGTTTTTATTTGCTCTGCCTTTCTTCTCATTTGGAATTGGCGGGTTATTTACTTTAATGATGAGTATGACAGCAGATGCTTGTGATTATGAGGAATTAAGAAAAGGTCTCCCAAGAAAAGAAGGGTCATTTGGAGCAATATATTGGTGGATGATAAAGCTTGGTACTGCTCTTGCAGGACTTTTATCAGGTCTGATTATGTACTACGTTGGTTTTGCAGGTGATGCTTCAACACAGCCTGAAGGAGCTCTTACTGGTCTTAGAATCGCTTACTCAACAATACCAGTTGTAGGAACACTATTTGCTATTTATGTAATGCGTGACTACGAGATAGATGAACAAAGAGCAGCTGAAATTAAAAAACAATTAAGTCAAAGAAACGAAGGAGCAAATTAAAATGTCTTTGAGAGATGAAAAAATTAAATCATTACTTGGGATAAATCTAGATAGTCTTTCTGAAGATGAATTGAAAGAACTCAGTAGTGAAATTGTTGAAAGCAAAATCCATGGAATATGTTTTAGTTTATATGAAGACGAACAACAGCCAGGTGATTTTGTATCTGATGAGCAGATCAAAAGAAGATTAAGTATATTAAAACCTTACACAAACTGGATTAGAACATTTTCTTCAACTGATGAGCATGCAAGGATTGCTCAAATAGCTGTTGATATGGGTTTTAAAACATTAGTTGGAGCTTGGCTTAGCGATGATCTAAAAAGTAATGATAATGAAATAGAGGGCTTATTAAAACTAGCTTCAAAAGGGTTAGTAAATATTGCTGCTGTTGGAAATGAAGTTATTTATAGAAAAGAACTATCTGAAGATGAGCTCATCTCTTATATAGATTATGTTAAAGAAAATATAAACAACATACCTGTTGGTTATGTTGATGCCTACTATGAGTTTAGAGATAGGCCTAATATAACAAATGCTTGTGATGTTATTCTTGCTAACTGCTACCCATTTTGGGAAGGGTGCGCATCAGAGTACTCTTTGCTTTATATGAAAGATATGTTTCAAGAGGCTACAAAGGCTGCTAATGGTAAAAAAGTTATAATTACTGAAACGGGCTGGCCTAGTGCTGGAAGTGACCTGTGGGGTGCACATCCATCTTATAAAAACTATTTACAATATTTTATTAATATACAGCTTTGGTCCAAGAATAATAATATTGATATTTTTTATTTTTCATCTTTTGATGAATCTTGGAAAGTTGATAGTGAAGGTGATGTTGGAGCTTATTGGGGTTTATGGAACAAAGATGAAGTGCGTAAGTTTTAAGTTGAAATATTAATTTTCTTTTATTCTCATTTTAGTATTTTTGTGTATAATTCCACTCTATTATGGCTGATAAAAAACAAACAAAAGTATACTTAATTCCTGAAGGCGAAACTCGTGATAGCCATACCTATCATTACACAGCTATCAAGACTAGGAAATTTACTCTTGAAAATAAAAAGATGAGACTGAAAAAGTTTAATCCTGCAAAAAGAGTCCATGAATGGTTTGTTGAAGCCAAGCTTCCACCACATAACTAAGCTTCTATTCTTCCAGTCTTAATTCTGTTGAAGAGATATCATCTCTAAAGCTACCTTCTTCAAATCCGGTACATCTGTTTCTAATATTATTAGGAATATTAATATCCCTTAGCGATATAAATTTATTATTTACTTTTCTACCAAAAACAAGAAAGTTGATATTGTGATCATTGAATCTCTCAATATGATCAATCATATCTTTCTTATTTGAATAAAATTTTTCATCAAAAACTCTCATCAGTGTATCAGCGCCAATAATAAAAACAGAATTAGGGAACATCTCAGCTTTTTCACTAAACCTTCCTGCTGAAGTCATTACCCAGCTATCATTCTCAGTAAATTGATCAAGTGTTCTTTTTATTTCATGAAAAGTAAGGGGAGGCTTGTCAGCATTTCTCGCACAAATTTCAAAAGTAGCCCGCATGCCTGTTTTTTTTTCAGCTAGTTCTCTCATTCGTAAGTGACCATCATGAAGAGGGTTAAATGAACCTGGAAAAATTAGCTCAGGAGTAGATCTGTCACTTGATACAAAATTAACATCATTATTTAATAATTTTTTCCAAGATTTCTCAGCTTTTACTATATGTATGATTGGTATTTCATCATGGATTGGAAGATCTTTTTTAATCCCACAGAATTCAGCTAGAAGGCTTAAAACATATTCAGTTATTAATTGCTCTTCCTCTTCCCTTGTTCTAGAACCTTTAATTAATAAACATTCTATTGATTTTGTAAAAGATTCCGTTTGAAGAGATATATAAAATTTATGATCTCCAATCTTTGTATAAGTTGTCGCTAAGCTTGCTGTTACTGAGATGCCAATGAAATATTTTTTTTTATATTCTTTATCAATTTGTATGCATTTTTTATATGCGTTAGCTGCCATACTCAAAGAAGTATTTAATGAGCAGTAGTGGTCTGGTTTTCTATTTAGAAATAAGTCCATAGATTTCTTTGAATAAGGAATATAAGACTCTAGAACTGTATTGCTAGCTCCAGGTACTTTCAATAGTGAAGAAATTGCATTTGTTCCTCCGCCACTTGAGACAAAGGTAAGCTTGAACTTAGATTCATGAATTTTTTGAATTAGATTTGTATTATCAGTCACGTAATTATAGCTAATATATTTTTCTGTATTTTAACCTATTAAATATCAATCATTGATAGAATAAAATTATGAAAAGCTTTTTTTTATATACATTATTACTTGTAACTTTTACTTCGAATGCATTGCATGCCTCTCAGATTAGTCAATTAACTTTTGCGGCTTGGAACAAACCCGATGTAAAACTTTTATTTGTTATGCCTAAAATAATAGATAAGAATACTGAAGTTTTATTCATTATTCACGGAGCATCACGGGATGTTGATGGATATCTAGACCTATGGATTGAGAGTTCAAAGGAAAAAAATGTAATATTAGTAGCACCTCATTTTACAAAAACCCACTTTCCTCATTACTCTACTCTTGGAATGGCAACTCATTCAGGAAATTTAATTAAGAATAAAGATAGATGGCTTGATAATTCTTTATCTAATTTTTATAGCTATTTTAAAAATAGATATAACTTAGAAACAAATAATTATCGTGTATTTGGCTTTTCTGGAGGCTCTCAATTTACGCATAGATATTTGATGTATGGAAATGATAAAAAAATTAGTAGGGCGGCACTAGGAAGTGCAGGTTGGTATACCTTTATTAATAATGAAGATTTCCCTTATGGTATAAAAGATATGCCTCTAGAAGCAGGAAGAATTGAATGGTTAATGTCCAACAAAATATTATTTTTTTTAGGTGATGAAGATAATGACCCAAATCATAGCTCTTTGAATACTAGCGTTGGTGCAATGAATCAAGGCTCTGATAGATATGAAAGAGGTTTAAATTATTTTGATCACTTAATATTTATTGGAGAAAAATTTAATATTCCTTTTAGATGGAATTTTAAATCTATTAAAGGGACTGATCATAATAGAGAAATCATGTCTAAATCAGCCATGGATTTCATGTTATCTGATTTAGAATACTCGTCCTAGGTTGTGTTAATGTTAATGAAATCTTTAGCTTTACTATAAATCATTTTTTTCCTATCTTTATCTAATCTACTTAAGGCTTTAGTCATTAAAGAGAGCCTAGGATTCTTTTCAAAAAATTTAATATTTCTTTCTATAAAACTCCAATAAAGGCCATCAACAATATCACACCATTCACCCTTTTTATGATTAGACATCCTCAGCATATAACTTGATCCACATATATAAGGTTTAGTTGAAAATATACCACCATCAGCAAATGTTCCCATGCCATAGACATTTGGAACCATTACCCAGTCAGCTGAATCCACATACATTTCCATAAACCATTTATAAATTAAATCAGGATGAACTCCTGAAAGATTCATAAGATTTGAAATTATCATTAGTCTATTTATGTGGTGTGTATAACCATATTTATTTGATTCAATAATTGCTGTATCAAGAGGCGGAATTCCTGTAGAACCTTCATACCAACTATCCGATAGACCTCTTGAGTGTGACCAAAAATTATAATCTTTATACTGAGGCATATTATCCCAATAGACACCCATAATGAATTCTCTCCATCCTAGGATTTGTCTAATAAAACCCTCAACTGAATTTATTGGAATAGATCCATTTGATTTCTTATAAGCTTCTTCTGCAGCTTTTACACACTTGTGCGGATCTAGAAGGCCTGCATTAAGATATGGAGATAATAAAGAGTGATACATAAATGCATCATCTTTATTTATTGCATCCTGAAAAGTACCATAATTAGGTAAAAATATATCAAGAAACTGCATGAATAAATCCCAAGCATCATCATGAGTAACCACCCAATTAAAGTTTTCAATATTTCCAGGTGAAGATGGGAACATTTCTTCTATCTCTATCATGACCTCAACAGTTATAGAGTCAGATTTAATTTTATTTCTTTTTGGAATCTCTTCTTTTAGTTGAGAAATACCTTTTCTATTTTCTTTATCAAAATTCCATTTATCACCTATAGGCTTTCCATCCTCATTCATTAGTATATTAAATTTTTTTCTAAGCCATCTGTAATAGTACTCTTGAATTGTAGTTTTTTTTCCTTCAGACCATGTCTCAAAATCACTCGAACTTGAAATAAATTTCTTATCATCAAAAACCTCAAGCTTGACTTCATGTGATTGACAAAAATACATAAGATCTTTGAGAGTTTTGAAGTCAGATGGCTTTGAAACCATAAGATTATTGAATGAATTTTCTTTGTATAGATCGTCAAGATAATTAATTAAACTAGATTTTGGCTTTTTACTTATTTTTTCATGGAGTGAATTTGTACGATTAATAAAGTTTTTAAAATGTCTAAAAGCACTTATTAAAAATACTAACTTATGTTTATGGTGATTAATTTCATAGAAAGTTTCTAACGGCTCATAAAATATGATTAGATCATTTATATGAGCTTGTTTTAGAACCATATTATCTTTAGAAAGTTGGTCAGGAAATATCAAACCGATAGAAGTCATTATTTACAGCTTATCAGGAAAATAGATTCTATAAGAAATATTTTTAAAAGTTAACATTTACAGTATTTATAGTAGTTCCTTTTATGTCTTTAATGCTCATTTCAACAGTATTTGATTCAGTATCTATTATTAGTAGGCCATAATTCTCTTTGTTGAATACCTTACCGATCATGAGTGAGTCAGTTTCATTAGCACGCATCATATTAAAAGTACTAATAGGCCTATTTAATGACGAGGATGTTATTTCAAAGATATCTTTATTATTGTAGATAGCTGCTTTATGCCTATCACCTGAAATAATTATAGTTTTGGCTTTAATATTCTGAATATTATTTATCAATCTTTCCATCTCATTTGGAAACAGGGACCATTTTTCATAACCATGATCTTTTGGTAACACTTGAATAGAGGATATTAAAATTACAATATCAGCATTAACCTGCAAGGTCTTTTCAAGCCATGTCCACTGCTCATCTCCAAGAATAGTTGCATCTTTAGTTTCATTAATCCCAAATAAAGGGTATTTACCTTTTAGCTTTATTAAGTCTGATCTAAAAAATCTAGTATCAAGAGCTACTAAATGAACCCTTACACCATTTATATTTAATAATTTATTAAAATATGTGCCATCTCTTTTATATCTATCATCATCAGGATTAATTTTCCAAAAATCTAAAAATAACTCTTTGGATTCATATTTATTTTGATACGTGCCACCTCCATCATTAATACCATAATCATGATCATCCCAAACTGCTTCAACCATTACATTACTTAACCAAGCAGGAATCATTTGTTCCTGCTTGTTATAAGCAGATTTCATTTCACTAAGATCACCAGATGGTTTATCACCATAAACGTTATCACCGAGAAAAATGAAAGAGTCTATAGAGTCTCTTTCTATAGAACCCCATATAGGTTGCGGAGCATTTTGATCCAAGCAGGAACCAAACCCAATCACATACTTTTGGGCATGGGTAATATTTGAAAATAATATAATTATTAAAAATAGCTTTAGTCGAGTATATAATTTCATATAAACATTATAACTACTCTTGATGACTCAACTGTTTAAAAACATTTATTTTCTTTCTTTCCTTTTTATTCTTGTGTCTTGTAATCAAGAAAAAGAGCAAGCTCTTTCTCTAAATAGCTTGATTACACCAGATTATAAATATAACCAAGATTACTTTTATTGCGATCTTAATAAGAATGTATCTTTAATAAATTTAGAATCTTTTCTATCTTTATTTATTGATGATCATTTAAATGATTTCGATGAATTTTTAGATATAGATATATTATTTCCTGACAAGGTCGAGGAAGTTAAAAAATTTATTTTTTCAGTTCGATCAATTAAAAATCCTAAAGTTGTTGCAGATTTTGTTAATACTCTTAATACAAATGAATTTGAAAAGATTTCTTCTTGTAATTTTTCTATCCATCAATCAAGCGCACTAGATATAATTAAACAAGTCCCGAAAGTTACTGATGATATTTTAAATGTAGAAATTTTAAGATGTACCTATAATGCTGAATATAATTTCGGTACATTTAGAATATCTATTGATAGATTTTCTAATGCGGTAGGGCGATTAAAAATCCCATATAAACTTTCTTATATTAGTCTAAGCAATAGTAATGATTTTATTTGGGTTAATTCATTCTTTATGAATGATCATGAAGAATTTTTAGAAACAAAATGGGTTATAGATGAGGAATCGACTGCTATTAAAGAAGAGTTTAATCAGAATGCAACGTGTTTAGATTCAGAAAAATATAAGTCATATGTATTGATTTGAATTTATTAGTTATTTTGCTATGAAAAAAGGAAGCAATTAGCTTCCTTTTTATTTATAATGATTTCTGAAAAATAGCGGGTATCGTATAATGGCTATTATAAGAGGTTTCCAACCTTTTGATGAGAGTTCGATCCTCTCTACCCGCTCCATTAGTTATCTAATCACAGTTCCACTAAAATCAGATGTATTGCAAGTAAAGCTTTCTTCATACATAGCTGCATAATCACTTTCCATAAATTTCCCTAATGCTGCATCTTTATCGTTTTGGTCTAACCATAAATCTAACCAAACAAAATCTGGTCTTGGATCTGGGTTGAAAGTAGGACTCAATAAAACATTCCAATAAGTATCACTCCAAACTGTTCCATCAACTGCGCTTTTAAATTCCTTTAATGCAACTTGATCAACTCCATCATTAAAATTACAAAAATGAAATCTATTCAAAAATGATCCAGATTCGTTTTCAACTCTAGGTTGAGCTACATCTACTACCTCAAATGGATATACATTTTCAATGCTGTAACTCATTATTCCATCGATAGTTTTTTCCCAGTTCGATTGAGCACCACTGGATTCCCACCATTCCCAGCCAGCATTTCTTGCTGACATTGATGGCCATCTCATGACCCAAATAAAATCAAAGCCTTCATTAGACTCAGCAGGAGATAGAATATTTGCACCCAACATATTCATTCCAGAATCTGTAATAATGGCATTCCATTCATTAATTATTTTGGCAAGGTTTTCAGCATTGAAATCTGGTCCAGCGCTATGCCAGACGTATTCAACTATAGGCGTTTCCTGGCTCTCCTGAACATTGGATTGTGAACAGGATATAACAAATATTGATGTAATTAGTAATAGTGATATTTTTTTCATGATTTATTGTTTATTAATGGTTAATCTTCATTATTCTATTTATAACATAAATTAAAAAGAATTAAAAAAAAGCAGGTCTAAAACCTGCTTTTTAATGACCTAGGGGATATGAATTAAGATGGCATTCAAAGGTCTTATTTATAAGACAATATAAAAAACATTTAGTTCATAGAATTTTAGAATTACATAAATAAAAAATCCACAAATTAGACCAGCACCCAAAGGTATTTCATTTGAAGTTGCATTTCTTGTGATAAAAATTACATATATTAGTATTGAAAATAGCGATCCTATAAGCATAACTAACGGTAATGCAATTGGCCCTAGAACGGCACCAATACCACCAAATAGAATAAAGTCGCCCCCACCTATACCATCTTTTTTTTTCAATAATTTATAAATGTAATTTATAAACCAGAGTGAGCTAAATCCTAAAGAAAATCCAAGAATTGATGAATTTATAGAACTTTCATAAACAATATTACTATATTGATTGGATAGATAAAGCTCAAAAAAAATATTAGCAACCATTCCAGTTATAACAAATATTATATTTAGAGAAATGGGTAAATATAGATATTTAAAATCTAAAACAAGCAGAACATACAATAAAGAAAATATTAAATAACTAAATATAAAAATTAAAGTAAATCCAAGGTAATAAAAAAATATGCTTCCAATGGTTAAATGCACCAATTCATTATATAAATAAGAATATGGAATTTTTAGACCGCATAATGAACATTTTCCTCGATAAATTATAAAGCTCATAACTGGCACTAAGCTTTTTACTGGTAAGGTTTGCTTGCATTTTGGGCAATGGGAACGAGGATTAAATAAATTTATATCTGAACTACCTGCCTCCATTATAGGCAATCGATATATCACTAACGAAGAAAAGCTTCCAATTGTTATAAATAAAATAGGTAATATTAGAAATTCAAACATCCATGATATTCACTATTTTTTTCTAGTTATGAAGTAACAAATTAACAATAATAATAAAACTGGAATAGCATAAAAACCAATTACTAAAAGTTTATCAATCATTTAATATCTCCTGATGCAAAGCTATCTGGTCTTCTGAAATCACCATAACCAAAATAAGTGTCATTTTTATTCATTATCAATTGAATATTTGTTTGCGGTTGTATAATTTTAATATTGTAACCCGCATCTAATAACCATTCTTTTGAATTTTCTTCAATACCAAATTCTATTTGAAGAAGATCTGGCTGCCATTGATGGTGAATTCTATGAGCTTTTGTTGCTTCTTCAACATTCATTTTAAAATCTACTATATTTAATATTGATTGCAAGACTGCGGATATAATTTTAGCTCCACCTGGAGAACCAGTTGTAAAAAAGAAATCGTTATCCTTAAATACTATCGTGGGAGTCATGGAGCTAAGAGGTCTTTTGTTTGGAATAATTTCATTTGCCTTGGCTCCAAGAAGACCAAATTGGTTTGGTACTCCAGGCGCTATAGAAAAATCGTCCATTTCGTTATTCATTAATATTCCAGTACCCTTAATCACAACGCCAGAACCAAAACTGGAGTTTAAAGTGTATGTAGATGCGACAATATTTCCATCACTATCTACAACAGAAAAATGAGTAGTTTCATAACTTTCATTATCAATATATTTTCCTGGATAGATTTTATTGGAGGGTATCTGTTGTCCTATATTTATTTGTTTAAATAAATTTCCTGCATAATCTTTACTAGTGAGTTTATCAATTGGAACGTCATAATAGTCAGGATCACCCAAATACTTAGATCTATCTGAGTACGCATATTTCATAACCTCACCAAGTACATTTATATATTCTTTTGAGTTATGTTTAAAAGAGCTTAGATCAAAATTTTCAAGAATATTTAGCATTTGAATAATATGTATCCCACCAGAGGAGGGTGGTGGCATAGTTATGATTGATACATCTCTATATTTAGAAAGGAGTGGGTTTCTCCAAACAGGTTGATAATTTTCTAGGTCATTTTTTGTTATTATTCCACCATTAAGTCGCATGTCTTCAGCAATTTTTGTAGCTACTTCGCCTTTATAGAATCCATCACGTCCAAATTTAGAAATAATCAATAAGGTGTTTGCCAAGTCACTTTGTTTAAATACCATTCCTTTAAAATTTGGATATTGTTTTTGGAATATTTTTTTTGTTTCATCGAATACTGATAATTTGTTATTGTATTTTATTAGCATGTCTGCCATATAGGGTGATATGTTAAACCCTTCAGATGCTAGTTTTATTGCAGGCTCAATTAATTTATCCCATTGCATTGACCCAAATTTTTGATGGACAGACCACATTCCTGCAACAGTGCCAGGTACTCCACTGGATAGATAACCTAAAGTTGATTTATTAGGTATTACAAAGCCGTTATCATCTAAGTACATATCTTTCGTAGCTAATAATGGAGCTCTTTCTCTATAATCTACAGAATAGTTAAGGTTTGAGTTACTGTCATGCATAACCATGAATCCGCCTCCACCAATATTTCCAGCTCTTGGAAGTACTACTGCAAGAGCAAAACTTATAGCAATTGAAGCATCATAAGCATTACCACCTCTCCTTAAGATGTCTTCTCCAACTTTAGTTGCAATATAGTGCTGCGTTGTAACCATGCCATCAGGACTTTCTGCAATATTTTTTTGCTCTGGAATATATTTATTTGGATTTACAGTTCCAATTGGTGTAAATGATTGGGAAGAAACAAATGCACAAAAGGTTGAAGCTAGAGCGATTGAAAATACTTTTTTTAAATTTACCATAGTTTAACTTTTTGCTATATCCATTGCCCATTTATAATCTGCTTTTCCATTTGGAGCTCTTTTAACTTCATCTACAAATTTTATAATCTTTGGAAGTTTATATCCTGATAAATGAATTCTAGTATTTTGAATTAAATTATCAAAACTGATAGTTTTATTTTTTTCATACGAAACAACAGCTACAACCTTTTGACCAAACTTATCATCCTCTATTCCAACCACCAAGCAATCATAAATATTAGAATCTAGCTTTATTGCCTCTTCTACTTCCTCTGGATATATTTTTTCTCCAGCTGAATTAATACAGTTGCTTCCTCTTCCAAGCAAAGTGATACTTCCATCTAGCTCAACTAATGCATAATCTCCAGGAAAGCTATATCTAGTCCCCTTAAAATCCTTAAATGTTTCTGCAGATTTTTTAGGATCTTTATAGTAACCCAAAGGAACTAATCCACTTGTGCCAATTTTTCCTCTTACGCCCGATCCAGGCTCAACAAGCTCATTATCATCACTTAAAACAATTACGTTACTATTCATTTTAAATTTTGCTGTTTGAGCAGGTTTTTCCCGAGATGAAATTGATGATCCCATGCCACCCTCACTTGATCCCATTGAATCAAATAAATTCATATTATTATGAGAAAGTAGACCTTCTTTTACTTTTGCACTCCAAATTACACCACTAGAAATTAAGGTTTCCAGGCTAGAAATATCATAAGGATGACCGCTTTCTTTCGCACTATCAAGTTCTGCCAAAATTGGTTTTGCAAATGCATCACCGACTATAACCATTGTTTTTGCTTTGGTTGCTTGAATCTGATTAAGGAGAAGAGATGGGTCAAGCCCAAGGCTAGGAACAGTTATGATTACGCCTCCAAGAACATGGGTAAGAAAACCGCCCAAAAACATTCCTGTGCCATGCATAAGAGGACACGCAATTAAACAACTATTCAATGTATTATTAGAATCCATTTCTTTCAATATTGGTTCAAGATATTTTAGATTTTCTCTATTTCTTACATCTGGAACTTTATAGCCTTGTTGTTTTAAAGTTCCATACATTGAAACAGCAAAACCAGCATGAGTATACATAACGCCTTTAGGCATGCCAGTCGTCCCGCCTGTATAAATCATATAAGTGTTTTCTTCACTTCTATGGATCCTTTCCATAGGTGAAGATTTTTTAAGAATCTCATCATATTTAAATACATACGACAGATTTTTTTTATTACTTTCACCAACTTGAATCCAGGTTTTAATATTAGGTAAGCTTGAAGCTATTTCATTTACTTGATCTGCATAACAGGCTTCAAAAAATACAGCCTCTGAATCAGAATTATCTAAAAGATATATAAGTTCATTAGATTTATATCTATAGTTAACATTAACAGGAACACCCATAACCTTAAAAGTTGCAAATTGAGCTTCAAGATATTCATTACTATTATGAAGATATAAGCCAACTTTAGAATCTTCTTTAATACCTTGCTTGTTTAAAAAAGATGCAATTTTTGCTGCATCTTGCTCATACTGTTGCCAATTTTTTTTATCATTACCACAAATAACTGCTAGACGATCCGGGATTATATCTGATACATGTTCCCAAATATTAGCAAAATGAAGATTGGTTAAAGCTGACATAAGTTAAATATATTATGAAATTGTTTGGCTATAATAACTTTTCTAATAGTAAAATAAATAAATTTAATTAATCACCTATAAAAATATGAATGATATCTATAATAAAGTTCTTGCAAAGCACACTGCACCTGGCCAACTCTTTGAAACAAAGGATATAGTTAATGACAAAGGTATCACTTATTCAGAGTATGTTCATTTTCCTGATAGCCTAAGAGGGTTTTTTGATTTTGGCCTTAACCATGGAGATAAGGACTGGCTTGTTTATGAAGATGAACGATATTCATATAAAGAAGTTTTTGAAAAAAGTGCACAATTTGGTAATGCATTAATTAGCTCTGGAATAGAAAAAGGAGATAGGGTTGCTATTTGTATGCAAAATAATCCTGAATATATTTTTGCTTATTTAGGTATTTTGGGGATTGGCGCTGTTTGTGTTCCTTTAAATTCCTGGTGGGTCCCTGCAGAAGTTATATATGGTCTTGAGCACTCTGATGCAAAATTATTAATAGCAGATGAACGACGATTAAAAGGATTGGAGTCTATGGTTAATGTTACAAAGATTTCAACTTCATATGCAGCAGATAATTCATTTATGTCTTTTACAGACTTTATAAAAGATCAAGATACTTCTTTTCCAGAAATAGAAATTCAAAGAAATGATAACGCGACTATATATTATACATCTGGATCTACAGGAAGACCTAAAGGTGTTTTATCATCGCAAAAGGGTGTTATAGCTACTATGTTCAGCTGGGCATGCTATTCCACGGTAATGAGTGAGATTAGTAAAATGAGTGATCCCGATGCTGATCCTGTTTTGGGATCTAGCCTGGCAATTCTTCATTGTGTTCCTCTATTCCATGTAACTGGAAGTCATGCTGGGTTATTAATGTCGATATTAGTAGGTCGAAAAATAGTTCTCATGAGAAAATGGGATGCTGGACAGGCGTTAAAGCTAATCGAGGATGAAAAAATATCTGATATTACAGGCGTACCCACACAAACATGGGAGTTATTAAATCATCCAGATCGCCTCAATTATGATTTATCTACATTAAAAACTCTTGGCGGTGGCGGCGGCCCAAGACCAGCAGAGCATGTTAAATTACTAGATGAGGAGTTTGAAGGAAGGCCTGGGATTGGTTATGGCCTATCTGAAACTAATGCATGCGGCGCTTTAGGTAATGGGGATGAATATATTAACAATCCATCATCAACAGGAAGAGTTGTTCCTCCAGTAACTGAAATAAGAATAATTGATAATAACTGGAATGATGTTGAAGAGGGTGGTTTAGGAGAAGTCGCAATCAAATCAATGGCTAATATGGTTTGTTATTGGAAGAATCCTGAAGCTACTCAAGAATGTATAAATCAAGATGGATGGTTTAAAACGGGGGACCTGGGTCGCTTTGATGGACCATTTCTATATATAGTTGATAGAGTTAAAGATATGGTTATAAGAGGTGGTGAGAACATAGCATGCCCTGAGGTTGAAGAAGCAATTTATGAGCATACTGATATTCTTGAAGCTAGTGTGTTTGGAATTCCAGATGAAAGATTGGGAGAAATTTTATGTGCATCCATTGTTCTTAAAAAAGATAAACAAATGGATTCAGATGACTTAAAGTTATTTTTATCTGATAAGTTAGCAGCATTTAAGATACCACTAAAAATAGAATTCTCTGATTCAATATTACCCAGACTGGCTTCAGGAAAATTTGATAAACCTCAATTAAGAAAAGAATTCTCGAGTAAATATAATGAAACTCTTTAATTTTTTTTTAAAAAGAGTATAAATATTGCAGTGAATTAAAAAAATATTATGTCAAATAAAATTCTTATCATAGAAGATGAACCTGATATTCGAAAAACAATAGAATATAACCTTTCAAGAGAGGGATTTAAAATTTTTACTGCAGCTTCTTTAAAAGAAGGTAAGGAGTTGCTAGATAAATCCTTTTCATTATTAGTCCTTGATCTAATGTTACCAGATGGATCAGGCTTAGATTTATGTAGAGAATTAAAGTCAAATCAAGAATTAATGAATATACCTATTGTAATTTTAACTGCAAAGGATGACGAGGTAGATAAAGTTGTTGGTTTTGAATTGGGAGCAGATGATTACGTAACTAAGCCATTTAGTGTGCGAGAGTTAATCTTACGAATTAAAGCCATTTTAAAGAGAGGTAGTTCTCAAAAGAACGAGACTGTTGAAATAGAGCGTCAATTTGGAGATCTTGTAATTGATATAGATTCTCATGAAGTTTTTGTTAATAAGGAGCAAATTTCTTTAACTGCTCTTGAATTTAGGTTACTTAGTCAATTAATTGATAGAAGAGGGAGAGTCCAATCAAGAGATCAACTTCTTTCTGATGTTTGGGGTTATAGTGCTGAAGTTACTACAAGAACTGTTGATACTCATATTAAAAGGCTTAGAGAAAAGCTTGGCACAATGGGTAAATATGTGCAGACAATTCGCGGTGTAGGATATAAATTTTCGAGAACGCCCGACTAATCAATATGGGAATTAGGTCCCGAATATTTTTAATCGTTTTTTTACTTTTAACAGTAAGCATTTCAATTACATATGTAGTTGCTGAAAGAGACTTAAATAATACTTTTAAACTGCAAATAGTTAATGAGCTTGAGAAACAAGCCAACCTTCTTCTTATATCAGTAGGTAATTTAAATAAATTTGAAGATATCTCTGAGGCGGATAAAATAGCTGACGAATTAGGTAGGGCGTCAAATTCAAGAGTTACATTTATAAATAATAGCGGTCAAGTGATAGGTGATTCGCAGCTTAATATAGAACAAATTTCTTCAATTGATAATCATAACAATAGATCAGAAGTTATTGACGCTTTAACAAATGGCATAGGTTGGTCATCAAGATACAGTAGTACTCTTAATCAAGATCTTTTATATTTTGCAATTGCTGATAATCAAGAAAATAATCCAAATATTATAAGGGTTGCAGTCCCTTTAAATTATTTAGATGCTATAACAGATACTCTTGGATTATCTATTATTCTATTATTTGCAGTTGTATTTATTGTTTCAATTATAGCTAGCGGTGTGGCTGCTAATTTTTTATATTCAAATATTCAAGAACTAGCCGATGTTACAAATGATATATCAAAGGGTGTTTTCAAAAGTGATGCATTAAAAGCATTGCCTACACAAAGGGTTGATGAATTCGGAACTGTTGCTAGATCTATATCACAAATATCTGATGACCTAAAAAATCAAATTAAAATAATTGCAAAACAGAGAGATCAATTTGGTTTGGTGTTGGATGATTTGGGAGAGGGGATTATTGTTACAAACAAAAAAGGTGATGTGGTTTTTACTAATGAACAGGCCTCAATCATATTAAAAATTGATGAACTAGAAAGCAAAAATATTAAAAAATTAAATATACCTGCACTTAACTATTTATTTAAAAGAGTTAAAAATAAAAAAAGAGCAGATATTGAATTTGAAATTGAAACAGGAAAAAAGAATACTCAGTGGGTCTTGGGTTCTATGAACCAATCCAAAACAACTGGAGAATTTATATTAGTGGTCCATGACATTACACAGCTTCGACAATTGAACTCTATGAGAAGAGATTTTATATCAAATTTATCTCATGAGTTAAGAACTCCCGTAAGTGTTATTAGAGCAAATTCTGAAACGCTTTTAGATGGTGCATTGGACAATAAAAAAGATGCAAAAATATTTGCTAAAGCAATTTTGCATAACTCTGAAAGGCTTTCACTAATGGTTTCTGATTTAATTGATTTATCAAGGATTGAATATGGTGATTTAAAACTTAATATAGTTTCTATAGATCTCGATAGTTTTATTAATTCATTTATAGTTTCTATGAAAAGTCTTACAAAAAAGAAGGGTATTGATATTCTATATAAACCAGCTCATAAAACTAAAATTAAAGCAGATGTTCAAGCTCTTGAGCGAATCCTAACAAATTTAATTGATAATGCTTTTAAATATTCTCCTGATGAGTCATTGATAGAAATATCAACAAAACAAGATGATAATAATGTAAGGGTTATGGTTGCTGATAACGGTGTTGGTATTTCTGAAATCGATAAAGGTCATATTTTTGATAGATTTTATAGGGCTGCATCTGCAAGAGCCTCACATAATAAAGGAAGCGGCCTTGGTTTAGCTATAGTAAAGAATTTAGTAAATAGCTTAAATGGAGATGTTGGAGTTTCCTCTGGTATACACAAAGGTTCTACTTTCTGGTTTACATTGCCTTCTGGTAAATAAATCTTTACTTCACTTATATTTTGTTTTATTCTGTAACATAAATGTCACATAATTGTTTCACTAAAGAAATAATTAAAGGGAGTAAGAATAATGGTTAAATCAATCTGGAAAAAGTTTCATATTTTTATGAAAGCTGGCCGTTTAAATAAAGTTGTAAAAATATCAGGATTAAAATAATTAATCATTTATTTATATTTCGTCATTAAAAGCTCTTATTTCATATTACCTATTGCTGCTTTTTTATATAAATATATAAACTAAACCCCTTATTTATTTTTTAAATAAGCTACACTATTAAAATCATTTTAATGATTTATCTATGTTTAATTTTAAGTTTCTAAAGTTCTTTTTATTATTTCTTTTCGCAGTTCCAGCTTCTTTGATTATTCTTTTTTATTTATTTCAATCTATTAATACCCCTAATATCCAAGATTTTAAAATATTAAATGAAATTGATATTAGTCTGGAGAATTCTCTTGAATCTAAAAATTTAGACAATGGCAATACTAATGATAATATTTCATTTCAGTATAAGCTTATAGGTTATCGTGCTGGTGGGATTGATGCTTCTGTTATAGTCAAAAAGTCTAACAAGGAATATGTTGTTTCAATTGGAGAAAAGCTCGAGGGTGTATATGAGCTTATGGAAGTTAATCAAGAAGAAATAATATTTCGTGATGGAAATAATTTATATAAAATTGAAAATTTAGTAGGTAAGTAAAATGAATATAGTTAAGAAAAATATCTTAGTATTAATGCTTTTTATTTACTCAATAAACTTAATTGCTGAAGATTCCTTCATCCTAAATTATGAAGATGTTGATATCAAAAAAGTTACGCAAGATATTGCACAATTTTCCAAAAAAACAATAATTCTAGATCCAAGGGTAAAAGGAAAAGTTACTATATATTCAAATGCTGATCTTAATAGAGATCAGGTGTGGAATGTATATTTAAGAACTCTTCAAGTAAATGGATTTAGTATTATTTCAGAAAATGGTTTTGTAAGGATTATTCCTGAGAATGAGGCAACAAGAGATTTAAGTATTGCAACAGATACTAGTGGTGATTTTGAAACAGTTGTTATTCCTTTAATGAATAGAGCAACTGAAGAAATTCTACCAATGATAAAGCCAATTACTGGAAGACAGGCTCATATATCAACTATTCCTTCTATTAATTCTATTCTTTTAGTTGATAGAGGGAGTAATGTTATTAGGGTAAAGAAACTTATTTCTGATCTTGATCAAAACAATAGTGCAAAGGTCTCAATAACTAAACTTTATAATCTTTCATCTATTGAGGCTGTAAGGATTTTAGATAAATTAAAGACTCAAAATAATCCAACAATAAGTAAGTTTATTGCAATACCTTTTAGTCCAACAAATTCTGTCATCATATCTGCAAATGACTTTGTAACTAAAAATATAAATTCTACTCTTAGTTCTCTTGATGCAGATGTGACATCTGATGATTCTGTTGATGTTATTTATCTTAAGTACGCCAAAGCAAGTGATATCTCATCAATACTCTCATCTATTTCAAGTAGTTTTATTACAGATAATGATGGAAAGAAAACTGTAATTTCATATCACGAACAAACAAATTCATTAATCGTATCTTCAGCTGAAGCAAATTTGGCAACTATAAAAAATATTGTTTCGAAATTAGATATTAGAAGAGCACAGGTTTTGGTGGAAGCTATTATTGTAGAGCTATCTGAGACAGCAGCCAAGAGTCTTGGTGTTGAAACATTGTATAACGGAAGTGACAAAGATAGCGTACCAATAGGTGTTACTAGGTTTGGTGGAGCAGGACCAGATTTACTATCAATAGTTGGTGCAGCTAACAATGATCAAGATGTTAATCTAAATAATACTGCCATTTCGTCATTATTAAATACCCAAGGTCTTGTAACAGGCTTTGGAGATCTTTCAGATGGTGGTGACAAGTTTATTGGAATTATTAATGCAATTTCTCAAGATTCAAATTCAAATATTTTATCTACACCATCAATATTAGCTATGGACAATGAAACTGCAAATTTAGTTATCGGTCAGGAGATACCTATTACTACTGGAGAAAGTCTAGGTACGAGTAATGCAAATCCATTTAGAACTACTTCAAGACAAGAAGTTGGGATTAAGCTTGAAGTAACGCCTCAGATAAATGAAGGAAGTTCTGTAATTCTTAATATTAAACAAGAAGTGTCAGGAGTTGCTGGTGTAATAACAAGTGGCATAGATTTAATTACAAATAAAAGAGTTATTGAAACAACCGTATTAGTAGATAATGGTCAAATAATAGTTTTAGGTGGCCTTATTGATGAGGATACACAAGAAAGTATATCTAAAGTTCCATTGTTGGGTTCAATACCTCTGATAGGCAAATTATTTCAATCATCTTCATCAACAGTGGTACAAAAGAATTTAATGGTTTTTTTACGACCAACAATTATTTTAGATTCAGATGAGTCTTCAGAGCTCTCGAATGATAAATATAATTATATAAAAGCGCGTCAAGTTCTTACAGGTGAATCAACCAAGCTTATAGATTTAACACAACCTAATAATTAAATATAAGTAATGGATTCCTTAAAAGATAATGAAAATATATCAAATCTTCTTCCATATGATTTTGTAAAAGAGAATGATGTATTAGCTTTTAAGGAAAACAATGAAATAAAAGTTATATCTCCGAATAATCTTTCAATTAATTTATACCAAGAAATACAGAGATTCTTAAAATCGAATTTTATATTTTCACTATACAAACCAGATGATTTTAATGAATTATTAACAAATAGCTTCTCAATAAACAATGATTCATCTTCTTTGTCTGAAGAGCTAAGTGATGAATTTGATCTCCAATCTTTTGCAGGTAGTATTTCTGCAACAGAAGATTTATTAAGTGGTAGCAACGATACTCCTATTATAAAGTTAATAAATGGAATTATTAGCCAAGCTATAAAAAATAGGGCCTCTGATATTCATTTTGAACCATATGAAGATAATTTAATTGTTAGATTTAGGGTAGATGGAATTTTAAAAGAAATACTCAAGCAGGATAGTAAAATTAGTTCGGTATTAATTTCAAGATTAAAAATAATATCCGGACTTGATATTTCAGAAAGAAGGCTTCCTCAGGATGGAAGAGTGTCTTTGTCTCTAGGAGATAAAAATATTGATGTAAGAGTATCAACTCTTCCTTCATCATATGGTGAAAGAATAGTCTTAAGATTGTTAGATAAACAAGCATCACAAATTAATATTGATGATCTTGGCTTGCCATTAGAAATTTTAAAAAATTATAAATCTTCGCTTAGAAATTCTGAGGGTATTATATTATTTACAGGGCCAACTGGTTCGGGCAAAACAACTACACTTTATTCAGGATTAAGATTTCTGAGCGATTCATCTCAAAATATTTTGACTGTTGAAGATCCAATAGAATATACGCTTAATGGGATTGGTCAAACTCAAGTAAATGCAAAAACAGGCTACACTTTTGCAAAAGGCCTACGAGCAATTCTTCGTCAAGATCCTGATGTCGTTATGGTTGGTGAAATGAGAGATATTGAAACTGCCCAAATAGGCATTCAGGCAAGTTTGACAGGCCATTTGGTCTTATCTACGGTACATACAAATAGTGCTATTGCTGCTATAACAAGGCTTAGAGATATGGGTATAGAATCTTTTTTATTAGCATCGAGTTTAAGAACAATTATTTCACAAAGATTAGTTAGAAGACTTTGCTTAGAATGTAAGCAAGAAGAATTTCCTACTGGTGATTCTATTAGATTATTTAGTTTGGATCCTAATCAAAAAGTCTCTATTTCTAAAGGTTGTTCTAATTGTTCAAACACTGGTTATCAGGGAAGGATAGCTATAGCAGAATGTATCCAAGTAGATAAAGAATTAAAAGAAATGATACATAATAATGCATCTGAAAATATTATTTCAGATCATGTTTTTAAAATGAGTCAATCAATTGATGATGCTTCTAAAGATTTAATATTGAATGGAATTACATCATGCGAAGAGTTGATACGCATAAACAATCTAGAAGAAAATGCCAGCATATAGTTATTCTGCTCTTGATAGGAATGGTTTGAAAAAAAAAGGTATTCTTAGTGCTCAATCCGAAAGAGAGGCAAGGAAATTAATTAAAGAATTAAATCTCACACCACTTAACGTCACAGAAACCAAAGGTAACTTACTAAAAATATCTAAGATAAAAACTAAAGATATAGTGATCATGACTAGGCAAATGGCAACTCTTTTAGAGGCTAACACTTCAGTTATAGATGCCTTAAAAATAACTGCAGATCAATGTTTTAATAAAAACTTACTTCATATCTTATTAAATTTAAGAGAAGATATTATTCAAGGAAAGAGACTTGGATTATCTATGAATAAATACCCAGCAGTTTTTGGGAGTACATACACCTCTTTAATTACAGCAGGAGATTCTTCTGGAAATTTAGATGTTGTATTTACAAGACTAGCTGATTATCTAGAAGAGAGTGCTTCTATAAGACAGAAAGTTATTTCAGCCTTAACATATCCGATAATTCTAATTAGTTTTTCTTTTATTGTTATAGTTTCTCTTCTTGCTTTTGTTCTTCCTCAGGTTGTAGGTCAATTTGTAAAGGCTGGTGCAGAACTCCCTTTTGTTACTCAGGCACTTTTGGGTATCTCAAATAATATAGGAATAATTTTTTCTACTATTTGCTTACTTATAATTTCTGGAATCTATTTATATAGATACTTAATCAAAATTGGAGATAATCATATTAATTTTCATAAAAAAATACTATCTATGCCGATGATTGGTAACTTTCTTTTAAATTCTGAGATTGAAAGATTTTCAAGTACCATGAGTTTACTTCTTGAGTCCGGTACCAATTTAGATATAGCATTAGATGAATCATCTAGGATATTCAGTAATAAATATCTATCACAAATAATTTCGGATACAAAGCAAGATGTTGTTGAAGGTAAAGATTTTATATATTCTTTAAATAAGATTAATATTTTCCCTGATATTTTTATTCAACTTGTCTCAAGTGGTTATAAGTCTGGCAATCTAGTAAAAATGTTCTCTAAAGTATCTGACTTTATGAAAAATGAAATTGATTCTAAAAGAGCTATTTTTTTATCTTTACTTGAGCCACTAGTAATTATATTTATGGGTGGATTTATAATGCTTATAGTTCTAGCTATACTAATACCTATAATGCAGATGAATACATTAGCTTTAGGATAATTTATGAATAAATATACAAAAGGTTTTACGATGATTGAGCTGATGGCTGTTTTAGTTATTTTAGGGATTTTAGCAACTATAGTTGTTGTAAATACTTCGCCTATTTTTCAAAGAGCAAATTTAGAAAAAATCAAAGCTGATATGGCCCAAACAGGCAAAGCACTTGAATTATATAAATTCAATGAACTATCTTACCCATCAACATCGCAAGGCTTATCAGCATTAATATTTCCTCATTCTGAATTAAAAAATCCTTTTCTATATCCTGAGGATGGTTATATATCATCAGAACCTCTTGATCCATGGGGAAGAGAGTATATCTATGAAAATCCACCTCGAAAAAGTAAAAAATATGATTTATATACACTAGGTGCAGATGGAGTGCCTGGCGGAACAGGCGAGGACACTGATATTGGAAACTGGATGCAATAAATCTATTAAAGGTTTTACTTTAATAGAAATTCTTGTTGTTATTATAATAATTGGAATTACATCAACCTTTTTATTAATTAACATAGGTCTGGTTGACTCTGTATCAAATAAAAAAAATTCTTTTAAAAATTTATTTAACTATCTTTCTGAAGAAAGTATTATCACAGGCAATGTACTAGGCTGGTATGCAAATAATAATACTGATTCAATATTTTTACTTGATTATGAGCTCAATCAGCTAAAAGAATTAAAATATGATAAATCACCTTGGAATAAGCTTATTAGCCAAACCAAAACATTTAAGTCTTTTGACGGTTCTCTCGTAAATTTGAAAGATACAAAAATAGAAAAACCACTTATTATTTTTTACCCATCAGGAGAAAATTCAGGGGGCATATTAAATATATATAATCCTAACTCTATTTTAGAAATCACAGTTAATAATAATGGAACAATCAAAACAAAATCTATTGAATATTAGAAAAGGATTTAGTCTTTTTGAGGTTGTAATTGCTCTAGCTATATTAAGTTCATCACTAATGGTTGTATATAATTTAATTTTATCTACAAGTTCTTCAATTTATGATTTAGAAGATCACTATCTAGCCAAAGAGGTAGCTAATAATAGAATTTCTTTAATTAATACTATAGAAAAACCAAAAAATCCTATTTCAAGAAATGGAAAAATGAAAATGGGTGCAAAAATATGGATTTGGGAAGAGTCATTTTATGAAGGAAATAATAGAGAGTTTTTAGAATATGAAATATTAGTTAAACAAATAGAATCAAAAAACTATTCTTATAGAACTAAAGGATATTTAATAAATGATTAGAAAAGGTTTTACAATAATTGAGGTTCTAATATCACTTGTAATCTTATCTATAATTACCTTAATAACTTCAAACATATTAAAGTCCTCTTTAGATACAGAATCTACAACCACAAAACACTTGAATTCAATTAAATCTATTAATCTCTCATCAAGTAAAATAAGAAGAGATTTGAGGCAAATTGTAAATATCAAATCACGTGATTTTTTTGGAAATAAAATGAATGGAAGTTTTATATATGATGAAAGATCTAATTCAATGATATTTAATAGTTATGTTAGATCTATTTCTGAGGGAATATCACCAATTAAAAGAATTGAGTATATATATGAAAACAGTTTTCTTAAAAGACGACAATATTTTACCGCTAGCCCTTATAACCAAGATGAGTTTGTTGAATCAATTTTATTAACTGATATTGAAGAATTTAATGTAAGCCTTTTTGATTATGATAATTGGCATTCTTCATGGCCAATTAAAAACAATCAATCATCAAAAATACCAACATTAGTAAAAATAGAATTTTTGCAGAAAAATAAATCATATATATGGATAGTTGAGCCTAATATTTCTTATGCAAGTAACTAATAAAAATAAAGGAGTTGTTTTAATAACAGTGTTATTAATTATTTTATTATTATCATCTGTTGCAGTAGTAATTGGGAATAACTATTTAATTTCACTAAAAAGAGCTGCTTATCTTGAGTTTCAATCTACTTCGTTAAATGTTTTTAAGAACCTAGAGTCTTTAGCGCTAAAAAAAATTGATATTGAAATGAAATTTAATTCTAATAAATTAGCTCGCAATAATCCTCTGCTTAATAATGATATTTATTTTGAAACAGAATCAGGAGTAGTTACAGCTAAAATTTTAGATGCCTCAAATTGCTTTAATATAAACTCTTTAGTAGTTAAAAATAAAAAAAATTATATTGAGAATAGTAAAAGCCTTGAGTCATTTAGAAAACTCATGCAACTATATTCAGTTGACAATAATGTAATTGAGGAGATGATTGATCAGGTTATAGATTGGATTGATCTAGATTCAAGCCCTAGAGAGAATGGCTTAGAGGATTATTTCTATTCAGGCCCTCTCAATAATCCTCAAGAATATTCCGGTGAGAGACTTTTCTTCTCTATTAATGAGTTAAAGAGCCTTCCATCTTTTAGAAAAATTAATTGGGAAATTATAAATAATAATTTTTGTAGTAATGACAATACAAATCTTGCTTTAAACATTAATACTCTTTCATTAAATAACTCATTCCTACTCTCTTCATTTTTTCCAAATTTAGCGATTTCTGAAGCAGAATATATTATAGATACAATGCCAGAGGAGGGCATCAATAGTATTAGCGACCTGAAGTTACTTCACCCATCTAAAAATATTGATTTATCATATGGTGAAATTAGATTTTCTTCATCAAACTTTGATTTATTGACTATGGTAGCTAATGAAAATTTTTATGCATCATCTACTAGCAAAATAGTTTATCAAAATAATAAAAATAGCTATATTGCTTCAAGAACTTATAATGGTATATAAATGACTAAATACATCGCATATTTTAATGATACATCTTGTCAGTCATTAAATTTATACTCTGATATTGATAGTTCAGAATCTTATCAATCTTTTTCTAATCTCGATGAACTTAATTTTTTAGATGATTCCTGTACATTAATTGTTTTAATACCTTCGTTGTTAGTTTCTTCATATCACAGTCAAAAAAATGATGACATTCCCAAAGACATTCATTTAGCTAATTTTATTTCAGATATTGATAATAAAATTGTTAATCAAATCTCTGAGAATAAATTTATTTTTCATGAGGATGTCGGATACATTATCGATAAAAGTATTATTGATAAGCTTAATAAGTCATTAACCTTATTAAATACTAATGTTTACTTAACTCCGGAATATTCATTTTTATCAAAAGCTGGTGAAGATACTATCGTTGAATTTGATAATAAATATTTTTTTTCATACTGTGATGGCACTGGAACCAGTGTCACTTTTGATTCATTGCGTGATTATTGTCATATTATAAAAAATACAAATCATAATTATCAGCCAGTAATCTATAGCAATACAAATAATTTAAAAGAAGTATTTCACGATATTAAACCTTTAGAATTTTCCTTAGATACGTTTTTTAATCATCAAATTTCATTGCTTCCAAACCTTTACAGTTTCTATTATTCTCTCAATTCTATTAAAAGAAAATTTAGCTTTACTTCACTTCAATTAGCCTTGCTAACAGTAAGTCTTTTTTCTATTTTATTTATACCATCTTTGATAATTGTTAAAAACAATAAAAATGCAGAGTTATATAATGAAGCTACTTTTAATATTTTTACCTCAATCAATAATGATATTAAAAAGGTTGTTAGACCAAGATCACAGATTGATTCAATAATGAGTCAGATGCCATCTAATGATCAAGATCAAGATATTAATCTCCCATCATTAGACTATCTAAAACAAATTAATATAGAAAATATAGAAAGGGTTTTTATAGATTTTAATCAATCAACAATGACTGTATCACTAAATGAAATTTCATCACTTCAATTTAATGTTATTAAAACTTTCTCACAACAAATGAATATATCAATTTTAAATGAAGATATTATTTCTAAAAATAATAAAGTTTCAGGGTTAATTACTGTGAGTTTTAAAAATGAATGATTTCTTATCAAGTTTAAAGGTAAGTGAAATAAAGCTTATTATAGGAGCTGTTATAGCTCTATTTTTATTATTAGTAACATTATTTTTTTTAAATTTATATAAAGAATATAACCAATCAATAAAAAATTTAAATAAAGAGAAAATGGATTATGAGTATGTTATTTCAAAAGCCAATTCACTATCTAAAATTTCAAAGCCCAAGTTTATAAATTTTAAAATTGTTGAAGAAATTATCATTAACAATAATGCTTATAAAAACATCACTAATCTTTCTGTAAATATTGATAGTAACAAAGCTCTAGTAACTTTTAGCTCATCTGATATCTCTACTTCAATGCTACTATCTGAGAATATAGCAAACGCCTCATCAATGGATATTCAAAGTATTGAGTCTATCTCCCAAGAGAATACTATTAATATTTCAATTACCTTAATTCAATCTTTATAAATTGATATTTTTTTTGAATAAAGTTCATGAAAAGTTTTAACTGCAATTGAATCAGAAACACCCCATTTTGTAGATTTAATTTGTTTGATTTCTAATTTTTTTATTATTTCTATATATATTTGTAAAGCATAGTCTATAACATCGGCTCTATCAGGTTGAAGTCCTAGTTTTTCTATTTTATTTTTTTGTGTCAATTTTTTTAAATTCATTGCCTCATTAATAAATAACTCTGCATTAATTTTTTTTACATTATTGATATTTAAGAATGATTTTATGCTTCCACCCAAACCAACTAATGTATCTGCTTTATTTTGTTTAGAAAGCCACTGAGATAAACGATTCCACTCATTTTTATCATCTTTATTAAGCATAGATCTGACTGCACCTAATTGAAAAGATTGAATGATATGCTCATTATTTTTAAAGATATATATCTCTGTGCTTCCTCCTCCAACATCAACATAAATTTTATTTTTTCCAATTTGTGCTTTTGGATGAAAACGAATTAGCTTAGCTTCCTCTAGACCAGAAATTATCCTAATTGGGTGATCGATCATATTTTCAACATAGCGCCTGGCTTTTTCAGAATTATCTGTATCTCTAAAAGCAGAGGTAGCAACTATCTCATACATTTTGATATCATTCTTTATGAAGTTCTTTTGATATTTCTTCAATGTTTTTATAAGCTCATCAAGTTTATTATCTGAAAGTCTTCCAGATTCAAAAACCTCAGCACCTAATCTTATGGGAGATCGAATGCCTTCGATAAAATCAATTGTGGTGGGACTTGTATTAAATACTTTCGATTTAATAGCATTAGTTCCAATATCAATTGATGCTATTTTCATTAGGCATCATCGCTGTATTTAGTAATTATCATAAATTGTTCATATGTTAGATTATCGAACCTTACTCCTTCAATACTGGCAGAGTAGTTAGAAATTGCCTTTGACCATTTAACAGGCTTTAAGATCTTTTTATTTTCATAATCCATTTTATTTAAAAGATATCTCAGTGCTGTTAATCTTCCTATCATTTTATTATTAGAATTAATTTTTACCCATGGCGATATATCAGTTGCTGTTCTAGAGAACATTTGTTCTTTATAAAAAGTAAAGGCATCCCACTTAGTTACAATCTTTTCATCATTTTTTGAAAGTTTCCAATATTTAAGTTGGGAGTGTTTTCTGGCATTCATTCTTCGTTCTTGTTGATCTTTTGAAAGAGAAAAATAGAATTTAGTAATCTCTATATCATCATTGATATGACTTTCTTCCCATTTATTAACTCTACTCATAAAAGTTCTATATTGGTTTTCAGTACAATATCCCATTATTGGTTCTGTTATTGCTCTGGTATACCAAGATCTATCAAGAAATGAGATTTCGCCATTCTTAGGTAATACCTTGGCCCATCTTTGAAACCAATGAGATGATTCCCATTTTGAGGGTATACCTAGCTGAACATAGTTAAAGTTATTTGGCCTAAGGTATTCAGAAAAAAATTTAATTGCAGAGCTCTTTCCTGCTGTATCTCTTCCTTCAAACACTATGCATAGTTTTCTATTGTTCTTAATTACATCTTCTTGGAGTTTTAAGAACTCTATTTGCAATCTTCTCTTTTCTAGAGCATAAGCCTTAGCATGAAGTCTTTTATATTCAGACTGATCTAGTGATATTAGATTCATTTTATATATATATTTATTTCACTTAAAAGTAAGTTTAATTTAACAAGAATGTAACAAAACTAAAGTCAAATGGTCTCATTAATACACTAACTCTATACAAATGGAAAATTTATTTTTAGATCCTACATTGATACTTATTATAGCTGCTTTTGCAGGTTTTTTTATGGCCTTTGGTATTGGTGCTAATGATGTAGCGAATGCTATGGGCACTTCTGTTGGTAGCAAGGCTATTACCTTTAAGCAAGCTATATTTATTGCTGCTATTTTTGAATTTCTTGGTGCATATCTTGCTGGTGGAGAGGTCACATCAACCATTAGAAAAGGTATTGTTGATCCAGATTTATATATAGGCAAAGAAAACATATTTATTATAGGAATGCTTTCAGCACTTCTTGCGGCAGGTACATGGCTTCTTGTTGCTAGTACTAAAGGGTGGCCAGTATCTACAACTCACTCAATTGTTGGTTCTATTGTTGGCTTTGTTATTATTTCAATGGGGTTTCAGGCTGTTTCTTGGGATAAAGTAGGAACAATTGCAGCAAGCTGGGTAGTTTCTCCTGCAGTTTCTGGGACTATGGCTTTCTTTATATTTTTAAGTGCTAAGAAGTTTATCCTTGATAGAAAAGATCCAACTAAAGCTGCTGTTTCTTTGATACCTTTGTATAGTTTTTTTGTAGCTGTAATTATTGGATTAGTAACTGCTAGAAAAGGTTTAAAGCATGTTGGATTACCACTAACAGATAATGAAGTTGTTTTGGTAACTATTGGATTTGGATTAGCTGTAACCGTTATTACATATATATTACTTAATATAAATAAAGATAAGATCAAGGAGTATGGTGTTGAATCTGCATTTGCCGTATTAATGATTGTAACTGCCTCTGCCATGGCCTTTGCTCATGGATCAAATGATGTAGCTAATGCTATTGGTCCTATGTCTGCAATTATAAGTGTAGCTTCTGAGGGAGCAATTGGAGCAAAATCTGCTGTAAGTCCTTGGGTTCTTTTAATTGGTGGTATTGGAATAGTTTTTGGTTTAGCAATGCTTGGAGGTAGAGTTATTAAAACAGTTGGAAGTAAAATTACTACCTTAACTCCGAGTCTAGGTTTTTCAGCTGAAATGGCAGCGGCATCTACTGTAGTTGCTGCAACATATATAGGGTTTCCCATTTCAACAACACATACGCTTGTAGGTGCAGTAATAGGCGTTGGACTTGCTAAAGGTGTTTCACATTTAGATCTTAGTTCCATTGGTAGAATTGTTCTTTCTTGGGTTGTAACAATACCTGCGGGAGCGACATTAACTATTCTGTTCTATGTTTTATTAAGATTTATTGAAACCTTAATGACGGTAGGAGTCTAATTATTAGCTCAAATTCAAGAGCTTTGATTGATCCAATTAAGCAAATAGGAAAGGCCCGCTCTGTGGGCCTCAATCCTTCCAACCTCATTTAATTCACCATTTTCTTTTGCATTAAGTGCAAATACCGAAAGGATAAGTTGGGTAAGTACTCTGTAGACACCACTTTTATTATACATATCAGGAAGCTCAATATTTTTATCAACAAAGTCTTCAATAGAACTTGCCAAGCCATGCATTGATGCAGAGGATATAGGAGGGCTTACTGTATTTTTTAAAATAATTAATTGAGCGGCTTTGGAAGAAATAAAAAATTCATAAATAACCTCGACCGTCTTTAAAACAATGACAGAAACTTGATTAGTTTCAATTGATGTTACCTCACCTCTGAATATATTTTCACAATCTTTTAAATAACCCTTAATCATCATTGCTTTTAATGAATCAGTTGTAGGAAAAAATTTGTAAGTAGAAGTTCTCTTTAGACCTGAATATTTAGCAATGTTTGCAATTGTTATGGCATCAAGCCCATCTCTCAGAAGAATAGATTCAGCAGTTTGAAGAATAAGTTTTACTCTTTTCTTACTTCTTTCTTGCTTGGCAATAATTTCCATTATTAGATTATGGACAAATGTTTAGAAAAGTAAAATACATATTCGTTATTCATCGATTTTATCAATAACATCCTTAATTGAAACAAATTTAAAATTTTGTTTTTTAATTAATCCTTCACCATCATTAGATCCATCTTGAACTACCAATAAGCCCTTAGGAAATAATGGTCCTAGGTAATTGTTTACAACATCAACTCCATCTGTGTCCGTAACAGCATCAATAGATCCATTCGCAATAATATTAAAGCTATTAATAAAATTATATGGGTAGTTTCGATCATAGATGTTTAAAGTACTGTTTCCTTGAGAAGAAAGAATGACAAACCCTTCATTGGTATTTGATTTGTAAATTGTTACTCCTTCAGGATCGCCTACAATATTACCGGATCTGGTATCAATTATAACTGGAGCGCTAAAATCAAGATTTTTATTAATTTTATAGGCCCTTAAAATTCCTCTATCTTGCTCCTCAGAAATAAATAGAGTTGAATTATCTGAATCATAAACACAACCCTCTGATTGAGTTGCATCTTGATTTTTAAATGTATGCAACAATTTTAAGTCATCTTGATATGACCATAATTGAACTCTTGAACCTTCATCTTCAGTTATAAATGCAATGTTACCAAAATACTTATGATGCCCAGAACATACACCATATACAATCATATCGGCATAACCTTTAAGGGTTGACTTAGCTGGAAGCTTAAATGTATTAGATTCTATATCTGAATTTATTTTATTGTTATCTAAAATCCAAAGGTCTAGTGAACTATCATTCCTATTAGAGCCAAATAGTAGAGTAGTTTTTGAAATGTTATCTGAAATTATGTCTATATTATTAATATTTCCTGCTGGAGAAAAATCTAGCGTTTCTGCTTTTAGATTATATGTATAAATACCATTATATTTATCCGTTCCAAATACGAGTGAATTATTAATATTTATATTATTTATCCATATTGCAGGATCGTCAGCATCTCCATCTATCTTAACTTGATCTGTTTCATATATAGATATTACAGAGAAAGCACTCAATGGATAAATAGAAAAGAGACATAAAAGATACAAAGAGTATATTTTTTTAAGAATTGAATTGATGTTCATAACTTATTATGTGTTGTTGTATCAAGATATATAATTTTACTATTATTATTTAAGATGGTGCATATTTAAAGAAGTGTTACATTTTAGTGTCGCTTCAGCTATTTATGTATCTTTGCTGTTAATCTTTTGAAAACAAGTAATATTCATACTATGAATGCCTCATTTACATATGGAATAATTGCATTTTTTAACATTAACAATAAAAATAACATGAAAAAAAATATTTATACTCAAACAAAAACTATTCAATCAGCTAGGAGTTTTTCTATACTATTTTTCTTATTTTCTGTGAGTGCTTTTAACCTTACTGGTGCTGACACTGAGTTGTATGGAAAAATAAATTTAGATCTACTTTCTACTGAAGTTAACTCTAAATCTTCATCTGAAACTAACAGCAATGCTTCAAGGCTTGGATATAAGGCAAAGTTTAAGTTATCAAATAAAGTTAATTTTCTACTTCAAATTGAAAATGAAATAGATGTTACGGACGGGAAGGCAAATAAAAATAAAGTACTCAAACAGCGTAATACATTTATAGGTATTTCAGGTGATTTTGGAAAACTTTTTGTAGGAACTCATGATACTGCTTTCAAGAAATCACAATTAAAAGTTGACTTATTTAATGATACTAAATCAGATATAAAAAATCTTTTTGCAGGTGAGAACAGATCTCAGGATTTGGTTGGCTATACTTCTCCAGAAATAATAGAAGGATTAAAGGTCACTCTTAATAATATTAAAACGTCTAGCAAAAGTTATCAGTCCTATTCATTTGATTATAATGCAAATAATTTTAAATCATCATTTGGAATAGATTCAGGTCTTAAAGGTTATGAAAGTAAAAGATTTGCTATTTTAAAACCAATTAATAACAGCACGTTTGGTTTTTTATATCAAGAATCTATAAATGTTGAAACATCTAACAAAGAATCAGGATATGTTGTTAGCTTAAAACAAAAACTATCATCAAAATCTTCGTTAATGTTTCAGACATCCGAGTCTGATATCAAGCTTAATGGTGGAAAGCAGAATGCTGTTGGGTACTCATACCAATATAATTCAATATTAAAATTATTTACAAGTTACTCTAAAAGATCACAATCAGATAGTTTAAAAAATAAAAAAATGATTAGTGTAGGGTTTGAACTAAAGTTCTAGATCCAACGTTTTACTTTCTCTAAAGGCTCCTATGGAGCCTTATTTTATTAACTTGGATATAAAATTGATTATATCTTCAGCTAATACTTCAGGCTTTTCTAAAGCAGCAAAATGACCGCCATCATATTCATTCCACTGCACTACATTATATATTTTTTCAGCCCAGACCTTCGGAGGTATCATAATATCCTTTTTAAAAATAGCACCTGCCATTGGCTGCGAGATTTTATTAAATGAAAAGCCAAGTTCCCCATTTTCTTTATATAAACGAGCTGACGAGGGTGCTGATTCTGTAAACCAATACAATGAAATAATACTTAAAACTTCATCGTTTGTAACAACTAATTTATTAGTCTTTTCATCAAACCAACCATAATACTTTTCTGCAATCCATGCTGCTAAACCAACAGGTGAATCATTTAGACTATAGCCTATAGTTTGTGGTTTTGTTCGCTGTATTTCGTAGTAACCATATCCTTGCGCTTTATATTTATTAAAATTCTCTAATAACTTTAATTCATTTTCTGTAACGCCTTGCATAGGGTCTATATCGTCAGGAGGAAATGCTATTACAAGATTTAAATGTATGCCAATACAATTATCTGGGTAAAGCTCTGCCATCCACTTACTTACAGTTGCTCCCCAATCACCCCCTTGAACGACATACTTATCATAACCAAGAGCACACATTAATTCATGTTGAATTCTTGCAATTTTTTTAGAATCCATGCCTTTTTCAGTTGGTTTATCAGAAAATCCAAAACCTGGCATAGAGGGGCAAATTATATCAATTGGTATTTTTGATTTCTCATGAATTATAGGAATAATCTTTAAAAACTCTTGAATACTGCCTGGCCATCCATGCGTCATTATTAGTGGAACCGCTCCTTCTTTATCTGACTTCGAATGTAGAAAATGAATTTTAAGTCCAGAATTAGATTTAAATTTATAACTACCGATTTTATTTAACTCTTCTTCATGATCTCTCCAATCAAAAGAGTTTAACCACTCATTTGATAGGTCTTTTAAAAAACTCATTCCTGTTCCATGTGACCAGTACTCATCATTTATCTCATCGGGCCACCTTGTAAGGGTTATTTTTTGATGTAATTTATTTATTTCTTCATCAGAAATATGAATATTAAATTTTTCTATCATTTTTAAAGTAGTGATTCTTATTACGCATACTATATGCGAAACTATTAATTAAAGTAAAATATCCTTAATAACTCCAGTTTAATATTATGTTTGAAAAAATTGAATTATATTTAAATGCAAATGCTGAATATGCATGGATGGTTGTTCTTTTCTTTGCTTTTATAGAATCCTTTGTTTTATCAGGAATAGTTACATCTAGCGCAATCTTATTTTCTATTTGTATTTTTATATACAACACTGATTTATTATCAATATATTCTATTGTTCTCTTAGCAGTTCTTGGTGCCCATATTGGTGATATGGGTAGCTTCTTATTTGGCAAGACTATTGGACCGCAAATTCTAACAACTAAGGTAATGGTGAAAAGAAAAAAAACAATCACTAGAGCTCAAAAGTTTCTAGATAAAACTGGTTCATATACTGTTTTACTCGGAAGGTTTATCCCAGCAGTTAGGCCTATAGTTCCTTTTTTACTTGGTATTTCTGATCTAAAGGTTGTAAGATTTTATATTGCAGATCTTATAGCATGTATCTTATGGGGCATTGCTTTAGGTTTCTTGGTAACGGGCGTAGGCTCATTTTTTGGATAATTTAGTATGTTGAGTATCTTCATTTTAACAATAAGTACTATTGCTTTAATTTATTTATTAGTCCAATTGGTTAAGGCAAAAAAACAAGGAAAGTTCCTTCAAACCTTAAGAGACTTATTAATTATTACTTTAGCTATATTAATGACATTTGCTATATTTTATATAGGTTATAGAGTTCTCAGAGCTTTTTAATAATGAGCGAAACTCTTTTTGAAAAAATAATTAATAAAGAAATACCTTCAGATATTATTTATGAGGATGATCAATCTATTGTAATAAAAGATATTAACCCACAGGCCCCAGTTCACTTACTTATTATTCCAAAGAAACCAATTCCAATGCTTTCAAAAGCAACAGAAAGTGATAAAGAGCTATTGGGTCATCTTATGCTTGTAGCTGGAAAATTATCAAAGTTATTAATATTAGATGATACTTTTAATATCGTTATTAATAATGGAGAAAATGCAGGGCAAACCATTTTTCATTTACACCTGCACTTACTCTCCGGCAAGTCATTTAACTGGTTGCCAGCTTAATAAAAAATATAAGCAGCCAAGCCAAGTAAAAATACTATAAAGCCAATTCCTGCTACAAAAAAAGCACCTAATTTGATAGTTGTTATATCATCCATTATGTTATCCCCCTAAAAAAATATAACAAAAATTTAATGATATGCAAGATGTATTTTAATATAGAATATTACTAATTAATCTCATCTTAAAATTGAATAATATAACAACTACAGTATTTTCTAAAAAAGTTAAATCATGGATAGCTTATGATGTTGGTAATTCTGCATTTGCTACTACTGTTGTTGCAGGATTTTTTCCTGTTTTTTATTTGCAGTATTGGGCTAATGGTGTTGAGATGGCGGATGCAACTGTCTACAAGGCTTGGGCCTTAGCAATATGTAACACTATTGTTTTATTTACAGCTCCATTTATTGGAGCTATAACAGATATTAATAATGCAACCAAAAAATCTTTAGTTCTTTTTACAACTATTGGTGCACTTTTTGTTGGTCTACTTTCAACTCTTTCATTGGGTTCATGGTTTTATGCCTTATTGTTTTTCTGTATAGCTAATTATTGTTTTGCTGTCAGTCAAATTCCGTATGACAAAATATTAACTAAGATTGCACCAGCAAATAAACTTTCACAAATTTCAAATTATGGTTATGCATGGGGGTATCTAGGAGGAGGCACGTTATTTTTAGTTAATGCTTTAATGTTTCTTTTTTGGGAAAAAATTGGCTTTTCATCTTCTGCAGATGCAATAAAGATTTCTTTTATGATGGTATCAATATGGTGGTTTTTATTTATGCTCCCAATTCGCAAGAATTATAATGAAACCATAATAAATCATAATAAAGGTTTCCTATTAAAAAAATCATTCACTAATCTTCTTTCCACATTAAAGTCTATCTCCCAATATAGAAATATTTCTCTTTTTCTATTAGCCTTTTTCTTATTTATTGATGGTGCTCATACTGTAATATATCTTGCAGCTGATTTTGCTCTTAATGTAGGTCTTAAGGCTAATGATGTAATTCCTGCATTAATTTTAGTTCAATTTGTTGCCTTTCCAGCAACCATATTTTGGGGCTACATAGCGGATAGATATGGTGATAAAAAAGTATTATTTACAACAATAATTTTCTATATATTTATTATTATCTTTTCTACAACTCTATCATCAGCTATAGAATTTTATATTTTAGCTATTTTAGTAGGTAGCGTTCAAGGTGGTATTCAAGGGAGTTCACGAAGTTTTTATGGAAAGATAATACCATTAGAAAAGGCTGGTGAATTTTTTGGAATTTATAATGTTTTAGGTAGAGCCGGCGCAATTTTTGGACCATTAATGGTGGGAACTTTACTTGCTCTTTATGGGGATGTGAGAATTGCTTTACTGCCTATAGCAGTTCTGTTTATTTTAGGTGGTTTGGTTTTATTAGTAGTACGTGAAAAAAATGAAATTTAGTTTAAATCTTAATAAAATAGCTCTTTTGAGGAATGCAAGAGGTGATAATTATCCAAATTTAGAAGAATATGCCAATCAAGCCATTGATCTTGGTGTAGATGGTCTTACACTTCATCCTAGACCTGACCATAGACACGCCACAAGTGCTGATGTTATTTCTATCGCTGAATTATGTAAAAAAAGAGAGGTTGATTTTAACCTTGAAGGAAATCCATTTTCAGAAGAATTAGGTAATTTTTTAGGGTTTAAAAATCTTGTTAAAGAGGCACAACCTGACCAAATAACGCTTGTACCAGATTCACCATCGCAAATAACATCAGACCATGGTTGGGAGTCAGGCCCTCATGATGCTTTATTAATAACTGAAATTAATCATTTTAAAAATATATCATCTAACTCAAAGATTTCCTTATTTGTTGATCAGCTTAAAGATCGTAAGCCAAATATAGATATTATTGAATATGCAAGATTAATAGGCGTAGATGGAATAGAGATACACACTGGAAATTTTTCCAAGAGCATAGAAAATGGTGATTTTAGTACCATAAAACCTTTATCTATATTGATAAGTAAAACTAATTCAACAAATCTATTTGTTAATGCTGGTCATGATTTAAATTTATTTAATCTACCTGAACTTATTAAGATTGGAGGAGTCAATGAGGTGTCAATTGGCCATGCTGTTATAACAGAGTCCTTGAAAAATGGCTTTGCTGACACTATAAAGAGTTATATAAACTTAATTAAAGGCACATTATGAGTATTGAAGAGAAATTAAAAGCACAAATTAAAGAAAATGACTTGCTCATTTATATGAAAGGAACGCCATATGAACCAAAGTGTGGTTTTTCTGCTAAAACTGTTCAGGCTCTTATTGAGTGCGAAGCTCAATTTTCTTATGTAGATGTTTTAGAAAATAATGATGCTAGATCGACTCTTCCATCTGTTTCTGACTGGCCAACTTTCCCACAAGTATTTGTAAAAGGTGAGCTTATTGGTGGTGCAGATATCGTTACCCAAATGCATGAATCAGGCGATTTAAAAAAATTTATTGAAACCGCTATTAGTTAATTAGATAAATCATTTATAACTCTGCAGAATACTTTTGCAGTTACCTTTGAATCATATGCCGCAGAATGAGCTTCGTTTGAATCATAATCAATAGATAATGAATCACATATCCTTGCTAGAACTGTCTGTTGTGTAGCAAGAGCACCTAAACTTACAGTATCTAGAACTGAAAACGGATGAAATGGTGATCTTTTAATATTATTTCTTGATATTGCTTCATTTAAGAATGACAAGTCAAAATGAGCATTATGTCCAACTAGAATAGCTCTAGAACATTCATATTTAGATTTTTCTTTATTAATAATTGTAAAAAGCTCTTTTAATGCGTCTTTTTCAGATACAGCATTTCTTAATGGGTGATCCAGTTTAATTTTTGTAAATTCCAAAGATTCATCTTCAACAATTAGGTCTTCGTAGGGTTCAATATGATATCTATGAGTATCTCCAACAACTAATAATTCATCAATTTCTTCAATTAGCGTAATTGCAATCTCAAGAATGGCATTTTCTTTAGAATTAAATCCTCCTGTTTCTAGATCAACTACAACAGGTAAATATTTTCTAAATCTATCTTTAAGCATTACTTTGTCTTTTTTAAAAAAGAATTAATTTCTTTGTCATCAAATTTATGTAATTTAGATAAATCAGATTTTATTATTTCGTGTTGCATTTGATCAATCATTGATGATTTATCAATATTCCTATTAATTATTTTTTCATTTACGATATTGCTGATTTCTATATTTTTGTCACTAAAATTTTTTAATTTATTCCTTTTGTTATCAATTGATAAATTTTCTTTGAGATCAAAAAAAAGTTGTGAATCTTTCCTAGGTAAAGCAATTTCTTTTTCAGAAAGAGGAATTATTTCAATACAATCCACTGGACATGGTTCTATGCACAGTTCACATCCTGTACAAATATCATCTATTATAGAATGCATCATATTTGTTCCTCCTGTGATAGCGTCAACAGGGCATGCACTAATACATTTTTTACATCCAATACATTCTTCTTCAACGATTTTTACTTTTTGACTGGGGATAGTAGGACCATAATCATAATTGACATCTTTGTATGACTTAGCATTAATCTTATTAAGTTTTTCAAGAGTTTCTATTCCTCCAGGAACACATCTATCATGAGGAGAGCCGATTGCAATAGCCTCTGCATATTGCCTACAGCCTGGGGTGTCACACCTCCCACATTGAATTTGAGGAAGCTCTTTATGTATTAGATTAATTAATTCCAATTTATTTATCTAGAACACCTAATTTCTTTTGAAGCTTAGCATTTGAAGTAGTATAACCAAATGGAACTCTTTCTCCTGGATATATTCTTTTATAGGCTTTCTGGACTGCAAGAGTTGTTTCGTGAAAACCAGAAAGAATAAGGTCAAGTTTACCTGGATAATCATTTATATCTCCAACTGCAAATATTCCATCTTTTGAGGTTTCAAAGTTTTCAGTATTAACATTAATTTTTTTATCATTAAGCTCTAGTTCCCAGTCAAGAATTGGTCCTAATTTTTTATTTAAACCAAATAAGAATATCAACTCATCTGCTTTGTGAGTGACTATTTCTTTTGTATCAAAATTCTTTAAAGAAACTTCATTAACTTTATTGTTGCCATGAATATTTTCAATAACATAAGGCGTGAGAAGATTAATTTTATTATTTTTAACAAGCTCTCTCATTAGCTCTTCGGTATGAGGAGCTCCTCTAAAGGCATCTCTTCTATGAACCAATGAAAGACTTTTTGCACTATTAGCTAATTCTACAGTCCAATCAAGAGCTGAATCTCCTCCGCCAAAAATGAATATGTCTTTATCTACGTATTTATCTTTAGACCTAACAGCATAGTTCACTCCATGATTTAAAAATTTATCTGGGTCTTCAATATTAGGAGGTCTTCTTGCTTCGAAAGATCCAGCACCAGCTGCTATAAATATATTCTTGGAAATAAAAGAGTTATTCTCATTTGTTGTTACTTTCCAATATAAATCATCTTTATGATTAACTTCTTCTATACGCTCAACTCTTTGATTTAAAAACAATTCATAATCAAAAGGTTTAATTTGTAATAGAAGGGCATCCACGTGCTCTTGAGCAGTTTGAAAAGCTACCCCAGGAATATCATATATAGGTTTTTCTGGATAAAGCTCTGCACATTGACCACCAGGTTTATCGAGATTATCTATAAGAACACAATCAAGACCCAGCAGACCAGCCTCAAATACTGTAAATAGCCCTACAGGGCCTGCACCAATAACAATAATATCTGTTTCTTGATTCATCATTTAACTCTCAACCCAGGTTTTGCTCCAGAATCAGGCGAGATTAAATATATACCCTCATTATCACTAGAAGCTAATACCATTCCTTCAGATAGCCCAAATTTCATTTGTCTCGGTTCAAGATTACTCACTAGAATAACTAGTTTATCTTTTAAATCTTGAGGATCATAAGATTTTTTAATACCAGCAAAAACTTGCCTTTCACCTAAATCTCCAACATCAAGATTAAGCTTAAGAAGTTTATCTGCTCCCTCAACATTAGATGCTTTGACAATTTTAGCAACTCTAAGATCAATCTCTGCAAACTGCTTTATATCAATATAATTATTATCATTCATAGGCTCATCCTTTTTTATTTCAATAGGCTCTAATCTATTCAATAGAGGTGTGTAATTGTTTATAGGTTTTTCAATAGCAAGATCTAAATCTTCAAAAGAATTCTTTTCGGTGTTAAGAAATCCAAATGCATTTTTAGTGATTTTAGGAATTATGGGACTTAAATAAATACTAAGAATTCTAAAAGCATAAATTGCTGTTGATGCTATCTCTACAGCTTCATTTAAGTCTTTTTTCCATGGAGTGCTATCGTTTATATATTTATTTACATCATCTGCAATATCCATTATCAATCGAATAGCTTTTGAATAGTTTCTTGAGTTGTAATGATTTACTAAAAGATCTTTTTTTAAGACAATATCTGCAATGAATTCGTTATCAATTTCTTCTGATAATTCATTATTATTTTTTTTAATAAAAGATGAACATCTACTGGCGATATTACAGTACTTTCCTACTAAGTCAGAATTAATTCTTGTGACATAATCTTCAAGATTTAAATCAATATCCTCTACTTTATCATTTAATTTTGCCGCAAAATAATATCTTAGTAACTCAGGATCAGATATATCTGCAAATTCTCTTGCCAGAATGCCCGTTCCTTTAGATTTTGACATTTTCTCACCATTGATCGTTAAAAAACCATGAACATAGATACCATTTGGAAGTTTTAAATCAGCTGAATCGAGTAATGCAGGCCAAAATAGACCATGAAAATAAGCTATATCTTTACCAATAAAATGATAAATTTCATATTCTGAATCTTTTGACCACAAATCTTCAATTTTTTTATTATTAGAGTTAGCCCAATTATCAATTGAAGCTATATAACCAATTGGGGCGTCTAGCCAAACATAAAAATATTTATCAATCTCACTAGGAATATTAAAACCAAAGTAAGGAGCATCTCTTGATATATCCCATTGCTGAAGATCATCATTTAGCCATTCACTTAATTTATTTACAATAGGTTTTTGTAAATCACTTTTTTTTAAAAATTCTTTCAATAGGTTTGCCTGTTTAGGAAGATTAAAAAATATATGTTCACTATTTTTATAAATAGGTTTTGTTCCTGAAAGAGCAGATATAGGATTTTTAATATCACTTACATCATAAGTTGCTCCACACTTACTACAACCGTCACCATATTGATCTTCTTCATTGCACTTTGGACATGCACCTTTTACAAACCTATCAGACAAAAACATTGACTCCTTTTCATCATATAACTGCTTAATAGTTTTTCTAGTAATTAAATCTTTTTCTTTAGCCTTGTTATAAATAAACTCCGAATATTTCTTATTTTCATCTGAATGTGTGCTGTGGAAGTTTGCAAAATTAATATCATATAACTCATATGTTTCCATATGATCTTTTTTAACTTCGCTTATTAGTTGCTCTGGATTAATTCCATCCTCCTTAGCTTTAAGCATTACAGGAGTTCCATGAGTATCATCCGCACAGAAATACAAACATTCATTACCATTTAAGTTATGAAATCTTACCCATATATCTGTTTGAACGGCTTCTAAAATATGACCCAAGTGTAATGAAGAATTTGCATATGGAAGTGCCGATGTAACAAGAATTTTTCTTTTATTTGTATTATCAGAGTCCATAACATCTGTATTATATGTGAAAATAGATTTTATATGACTATAAAAAAAATAATATCTATAGCTTCTGCTAAAGGAGGCGTTGGAAAAAGCTCTATTACAGCATTACTTGCTATGAACTTTGCTAAAGATTTTAAAGTTGGTATTTTAGATGCAGATATATATGGACCAAATCAACATATCCTTTTTGATGTAGAGAATAAAAAACCTAAATATATTAAAGATAATGATACGACCCTTATGGAGCCTGTAGAATCCATGGGTGTTAAGTTAAATTCAATGGGGTTTATTCTTGATGATGATAGGGCGGCTATATGGAGAGGGCCTATGTTGAGCGGTGCTATAAAACAATTAATGGGTTTAACAATATGGGGAGATTTAGATTATTTATTTATTGATATGCCTCCAGGAACCGGAGACCCATATTTAACTGTTGCATCTGAGGTAAGCCCTGATCATGGTATTTTGGTAACAACCCCAAATAAATTGGCAATACATGATGCTCTTAAATCGATATCTTTTTTTAATAAACTAGATATTAATCTTTTAGGATATATTGAAAATAATACCTCAAATCAAGTATTTAATTCTGCTGATGAATCATTGGTTATTAAAAATCAAACTTGTATTGGAAAGATTATATATAGTGAAGATATATATAATTTAAATATTAAAAAATCTATGAACTTAGTATCAGATATATCAAGGACAATTCAATCCCTTGTATAATTGGGCATGAAAGTTTTTTTTTACACATTTATTATTAGCTGCTCATTCATTTATGCAGAAGATATAAATGACCCGTTTGAAGATTTAAATCGACTATCATTTGAATTTAATGAAACTGTAGATGAGAAATTCCTTAAACCCGTGGCTGAAACCTATTCTAAATCTCCTAGATTTATAAAAAGGGGTGTTACTAATTTCTTTGATAACTTGGAAGAAATAGATACAACAGTAAATCAGATTCTTCAGGGTAAGATTGGCTATGCCGCTAATGATTTTACAAGGTTTGTTTTAAACTCAACAATTGGTCTTGGTGGTATTTTCGATGTTGCAACACCAATGGGTCTAAAACGTCATGAAGAAGACTTTAGTCAAACTTTAGCACTGTGGGGCGTACCTTCTGGACCATACATAATGTTACCTCTTTTAGGTCCATCAAGCGCGAGAGATCTCTTTAGCAGACCTGTCTCATCATTTCTCTCAGTTACATTTCATATGACTGAGAGTGATGTAAATATAGCCTTAAAAGCTGTTGACGCACTTGAAACAAGAGAAAGGCTTTTAGAGATTGAGTCATTGATATATGGAGACAGATATAACTTTGTCAAAGACTCTTATGTTCAATATATGATTTATGAAGTAAGTGATGGTGAAAATACCGTTGATGAGTTTGTAGATGATATGGATGACTTTTTAATAGAATAAAAGGTCTTCTAAGTCTTTTCTTTGAGATTTTATTTCACCTTCTTTGATAACTTCTAATATTTTTAAGCGAAATGTTTTTGCAAATTTATCACCTCTTGATAAGCCGAATAAATGCTTCATCATTCTAGAAATTTCATGTCCTTCCTTAACTTTCTCTTCTACGTAATCTAAATATTGGTTTAATATATTTTTTTTTGATTTTTCAATATATTCCAAGTCATAAATCTCAGAATCTATATCTTTTATAAGAAACGGGTTTTCATATGCAGCTCTACCAATCATTACTCCATCAACTCTTTCAAGATGATGTTTTGTTTCATCTAATGTTTTAATACCACCATTAATAATTATATTTAGATTAGGAAAATCTTTTTTAAGTCTATATACATAGTCATACTTTAATGGCGGTATATGCCTATTTTGTCTGGGACTCAGACCTTTTAATATTCCATTTCTAGCATGAATAATAAAGTTATTAATTCCTGAGTTTTTAATTATATTTATAAAGTTATATAAAAATTCATAGTCCTCATGATGATCAACACCTAACCTGCATTTAATTGAAACTGGAACAGATACATTGGTTTGCATTGAGCCTAAACAATCAGCTACATGATCAGGCTCTAGCATTAGGCATGCACCAAATCTACCTTTCTGAACTCTATCAGATGGACATCCAACATTTAAATTAATTTCATCATATCCATATTCTTCAGATATTTTTGCACATTCCACCAAATCCTTAATATCTGAGCCACCTAATTGAACTGCTATAGGATGTTCTTGAGGGTTGTAGTCAAGTTGATGGAAACATTTCCCATAAAGAATTGCTCCAGTTGTAACCATTTCAGTGTATAAAAAAACTTTTTTTGAGATTAATCTTAATAGATACCTATCGTGCATATCTGTATATTGCATCATTGGAGCAATACAGACTTTATGCTTTTCGGCAAAAGTCATAACTAGAGCAGATATACGATTGACACAAAGCCAACTATTGATAGAACTATGGTGTAGGGTAAAGCCATAATAACCATCCTTAGATAGGATAAATTAATTAAAGGAGCTAATGATGATGTTAAAAGAAATAGAAAGGCTGCTTGTCCGTTTGGTGTAGCAATACTAGGTATATTAGTTCCTGTATTAATAGCGACTGCAAGATTATCAAACTGATCTCTTGTTATTAAGCCACTATCAAGAGCTGCCTTAACTTCATTAATATATATTGTAGCTACAAAGACATTATCACTTATAGCTGATAAGAAACCATTTGCTACAAAAAATAAAGGAGGTTGAGTTTCAACGCTTTGCGCTAAAACATAGCTAATAACAGGAGAGAACAAATGTTGATCATGTATTACGCTAACTATTGCAAAAAAGACTGCTAGTAAAGCAGTAAATGGGAGTGCCTCATGAAAAGCCTCACCTAAGTCATGCTCTTTAGTAATACCTTTAAAAGAAGTTAAGAGAATAATAACTGCTAAGCCAATAAGACCTACAGCTGCAACATGAAGTGCAAGCGCAATAACTAAAAAGATAGCTACTAATGCTTCAACCAAAAGCTCAGCTTTATGTTTTGTTGTAGTATTTTGTTTTTCATATTCATCAAAATCGTTAAAGATATTTCTAATACTTTCTGGTAGCTGGTTACCAAAACCTGCTATAGAAAATTTTTCTACAAAGATACATGTTAATAGACCTGCAACAAATACAGGCATTGTAATTGGAGCCATTCTCATAAAGAATTCAATAAATTCCCAACCAGCTATTTTAGCTATAAGTAGGTTCTGAGGTTCTCCAACAATAGTACAGACACCTCCAAGAGCAGTTCCAATAGCGCCGTGCATCACCAAGTCTCTTAAAAAACCTTTAAATTTTTCCATGTCTTCAAGGCCTGAGTTATTTAATAAAGTATTATCTAAATAGTTATGGCTTGAATCATTAAAAGCCTTACCTGATGAGACAGTATGAAATACTCTATAGAAACCAATTGTTACCCCAATAAGAACTGCTGTTACAGTTAATGCATCTAAGAATGCTGACAGAACTGCAGCTGAGAAACAAAAGAGAAGTGATAGTAAAGTCTTAGATTTAACCTTTAGAAGCAGTTTAGTAAATATTGTAAGCATTAAGTTCTTCATAAAGAAGATGCCAGCAACCATAAAAACTAATAATAAAATAACTTCTAAGTTATTTTCTATTTCATGAAGAATAGCCTCGGTGCTTGTAAGACCTAATATTATTGCTTGAATTGCAATTAGACCTCCAGGTTGAAGTGGATAGCATTTTAAAGCTAAAGCTAAAGTAAATATAAATTCTAAAAGAAACATCCACCCAACAATAAATTCAGCATTGTAATCAAGGGAATTTAAAATAATTAAAGCTATTGGATTTATTAAAAGAAACACTACAATGGTAGTCTTATACCAGCTTGGTGAATCTCCTAAAAACATTTTTTGGATTGCATTGATCATAGGTATTGGTAGTTAAATAATTTTAATAGTTAGTTATATGCATTTTAAAAGATTTTTTGAGTTTAAGCCTAATAAAAATAATATATTTATTATATATAGAGATGGCAAGGTTATTTATGATCTAGACGAAAAAACTTTTATGCTTCAAGAATCTTTTTTGAGTTATGAAGTTAACTCCATAAAAATTGGTATAGCGATTACTAATAATTCAAATATTTATGCTGTAGACGTTACTAATTCTAATTTTCAATTAAATGAACAAGGTTACCAGTCTCTTGTTGAATATGATTTGCGTCATATGATGTCAATGTTGAACGAAGCTGATTTAAATCTTGTCGGACGAGCCAATCAATTATTACATTGGTTACGAAGTAATACTCATTGCGGTTATTGTGGCGCTCTTAAAAAACATGATAATAAAGAGGGTGCATTATTTTGTTCATGCAACAATGTTATGACCTATCCAACTATTTCACCATGTGTTCTTTGTTTGATAAAAAAAGATAATAAAATCCTACTCGCAAGAAATGCAATGTTTCCTGAGGGCTTGTATAGCGTCCTAGCAGGTTTTATTGAAACATCTGAAACAGCTGAACAGACTCTTGAAAGAGAAGTTGAAGAAGAAGTAGGATTGAAAGTTAAAAATATAAAGTATTTTGGAAGTCAGTCTTGGCCTTTTCCTAGTCAGCTAATGATAGGCTATATTTGTGAGTATAAATCTGGAGAAATCAATGTAGATGGAGTAGAGATAATCGATGCCAAATGGTTCGATTTAGACAACATGCCCAACACTCCGCCAAATTCTACACTTTCTGGAAGATTAATTAATTCTTATATCGCGGGTCATTCGAAGCCCTAGTTGGTATTTTTAACTTTTCTTTGGGTTTTTTAATAATCTCTCTAATTGCAGGTTCTTTTTTAACCTGTTTTTTGGGCTCTTGAATAGCTTTTTTATCAACCTTTGGTTTCTCATTTACTGGTTTCTTCGGAGAAACTTTATTTGAGGAATTATTTTGTTTGGTATTTTTTTCATCACCTTTTTTAACTGAAGCATTTTTCGTGTTTGCATTTTTTGTATTAGAACTTTTAACACTTTCACTTTTGGTATTTTTTTGATTAGGATTATTCTTCTGGTTAGGATTTGCCTTTTTATTAGAATTAGATTTTTGATTTGGACTTATTCTTTGGTTATTATTTTTTGAAGCCGCTCCTTTATTTGTTTTAGCCTTTGAATTTTGTTTTGGTTTTCTATTTCTATTTTGATTATTAGACCTAGTTGTTTTCTTTTTTGGTTTTTCTTCTTTATCTATTCCAGCAATACTTTTAATCCATCCAACTAGTCCATCTTTTTTCTTTTTTGGCATCTTTGGAGGTTTAATTCCATCAACTAATGGCTTCATGCCTTTAGATTGATTTTTATCATCTCTCCAATCCGTGTTTGGCTCAGGACTATTTGGCGTTAATTTATAAGAATCAATATTTTTAATATCAGTTGCTTTTATTCTTACTACTTTATAGTAGGGTCTAGCTTTATAAGGATCAGCAATAACTAATACTCTTATGTTGTTTGATTTCTCGATATTTATTATATCTTGTCTTTTCTCATTAAGAAGATAACTAGCTACATCAGAAGGCACATAAACCTGTATTTCCCCAGTATTATCTTTTGCTGAATCTTCTCCAATTATTCTTAGAATTGACAACCCAAGCGATCTCGGGCCCCTTACCAATACATGCTCAATATCATATGACTCATTAAGCGAAGGTCTAAGTCTTTGTCTCGATACTTCTAACAAACCAAATTTAGATATTCCAGATATTTGCACTCTGGCTCTATCTGAGTAAACTGCCTTTCTAAATGCCGACTCAACTTTTTCTTGATGTGCTGTATCAAGCATATCTATAAAATCTATAACAACCAAACCACCAACATCTCTAAGTCTTAGTTGTCTAGCAACTTCTCTTGCAGCTTCAAGATTAGTTTTATATGCAGTATCTTCAATATCTTTTCCTTTAGTTGATCGTGCTGAATTAACATCCACAGCTGTCATTGCCTCAGTTGGATCAATAACAATTGAACCACCTGAAGTTAATGAAATTTCTCTCTGAAAAGCTAATTCTATTTGTGATTCGATCTGATATCGATTAAATAAAGGAATCTCTTCATCATATAATTTAACCTTATCTGCATGATCAGGAATAACTGATTCAATAAATTCTTTAGCTTCTATAAATGTATCCTTATCATCAATCAAGATTTCTTCTATATCATCTTTAAAATAATCTTTTACAACTCTTACTATCAATTTATCATCTCTATAAATTAATGCAGGTGAGGGCGCTTCTGGAATTGTTTTATTTATTTCTTCCCATAATGCCAAAAGATATGCTAAATCTAAGCTCAGTTCCTCAGCAGTTCTTCCAAGCCCATTGGTTCTTACAATAGCACTCATGTTATCTGGAATATTAATGGAATCTAATGCTTGTTTTATTTGATCTCTTTCTTCTCCACTTATTCTTCGAGAGATTCCACCAGATCTTGATGAGTTAGGAATAAGTACAATAAATCTTCCAGCTAAACCTATTTGAGTTGTAAGGGCAGCTCCCTTAGTTCCTCTTTCCTCTTTTGTTACTTGGACAATTATTTCTTGGCCTTCTTTAAGTGTGCATTCTTTTTTACCATCTGAATTTTTCTTAAAAAAATCATTTGATAAATCTTTTAATGGCAGAAAGCCATGCCTTTCAGATCCAAAATTAACAAAAGCAGCATCAAGGCTAGATTCTACTCTTGAAACAGTCGCTTTAAATATACTTCCTTTAAGAAGAACCTTGTCAGGTGATTCTGTATCAAAGTCGTATAATTTAGCTCCATCTACTAAAGCAACGCGAAGCTCATCACCATAGGATGAGTTTATTAAAATTCTTTTCATTGTATTCTCCCTAAATATAGGAAGATAAGTCAGCAGTGTGCTTATTTTAAAGCTTCTATCATCAAGTCTTACTTTAAATTGCTTGAGTGATTAACTCTTTTTTAGAGTTGTAATTAAACTGTTGTATTTATCTTTCTTTAATATTTAACTAGTTTATCTAGTTATTTAAGGTTATATCCTATAGATTTGTCACATGCCTGTCAAAAAAATACAAGTTAATGATGATAACCATGGTAGAAGATTAGATAATTTTCTTTTATCTATTTACAAGGATGTACCTAAATCTAAAATTTATAGCATTATTCGTAAAGGTGAAGTAAGAATTAACTCTGGTAGAGTTAAGCCGCATACCAAAATTAATACAAACGATATAATAAGAATCCCACCTTACTTAGTAAATGATTCAACTACAGAAAAGAAACAAATCTTTTCTGAAAGTCTTTTAAACCTTATTAAAAATAATATTATTCATGAAGACGAAAACTATTTAATACTAAATAAACCATATGGTTTACCTGTTCATGGTGGCACCAATAGTCCAAATGGTGTGATATCGATCTTAAGATCTTTTATGGATGATTCAATTGATCTTTGCCATAGAATTGATAAGGAAACATCAGGATGCCTAGTAATATCAAAAAACAAAAAATCTAATAGACACTTTAATGAACAGCTTGTTTTAAAAAGAGTTAACAAAACATATCTAGCTCTTTTAAAGGGCCATTTAAAGAAAAAAACCAAAGTTGAGTTATTTATTGAAACATCAAGTAAAGAAAATAAGCAAAAGTCCCTGATTTCAGATGATGGTAAGAAGGCAGTATCTACCTTTATGCCAATAAAGACCTTAAATAAATCATCTTTAGTTAGCGTTAATATAGCTACTGGAAGAACTCACCAAATCCGAGTTCAGGCTAATCATATTGGTCATCCTATATTAAATGATGATAAATATGGTGATAGGGCTTTTAATAAAAGCAAACCATTCAATAAAACAAAAAGAATGACACTTCATGCATCACAGATAGAATTCATAGACCAGAACAATAACTTAATTAAAGTTAAAGCTGATATCGATGAATCATTTAAAAATATTATTGATTTATTAGAATAAAAAAATCTACCAATAATAGTATATATTTGTTAGGATACGTTTTTTTTAAAGGGTTAGTATGGCAGTTCAAAAAAGTAAAGTAACAAGATCTAGAAGAGGTCAAAGACGTTCACATGATTCACTTACAGCATCTACATTATCTATAGATCCTGTATCAGGTGAAAAGCATGCTAGACATCAAATGACTAAAGATGGTTTTTACAAAGGAAGACTTGTTAAAGATTTAAGAAAAGTAGAAAAAGAAGCAGAAGAAACTTCTGCTTAATTTATGCCTAGGCATATAAGTTTACTTTTCCCTGGTCAAGGCTCCCAATCTTTGGGAATGCTATCATCATTCAATAATGATGATAAAAATCTCATTTCTACAATATCAAATGAAGTTTTATCATTTGACTTAGTCGATCTTGTTGAAAATGGTCCTGAAGAGATGCTGAACTTAACGTCATATACACAACCTGCAATCCTGGCGTGTTCTTATTTATATTATAAAAATTTTTTATCTAGCACAGGTCTGAAGCCTGATTTATTAGCTGGTCATTCGTTAGGAGAGTACTCTGCTCTTGTTGCGTCCAATTCAATAGATTTTAAAGAAGCTCTTAAACTTGTCCACAATAGAGGTCTCTTCATGGAGAAGTGCGACTCTGGTTCAATGTATGCAATTCTTAATCTAGATTTAAATACTATAGATACTATTTGTACCGATATCAGTTCAAAACTAAATCAATCAGTCTCCTCGGCAAATATTAACTCTCATAATCAAGTAGTTATAGCTGGTAATCATGAAGCAACCCAAGCTGTTGCAGAGGAATGTAAGACTAGAGGGGCTAAAAGAGCAATTCAATTAAAGGTAAGTGTTGCTTCTCATTGTGATTTGATGAAAAAGGCTTCAATGTTATTGTCAAAGGAATTAGAAGAAATTAATTTTAGAATACCATCTACTCCAATCCTACATAATATCAATGCCTCAGAATCTAATTCTGATATTATAAATCTGCTAACTAATCAATTAACCCATCCAGTACAATGGCTTAAGACTATGGAAAAAGTTAAATTACATAATGGCATTGTTATTGAATGTGGACCCGGAAAAGTTTTGACAGGCTTAGCTAAAACTAATGGCATCGACAATATTTTGAACATGTCTTCAAAAACCTTTAAAGAGGACTTTGATAATATTTATGAACAATAAAATTGTATTAATTTCTGGTGCCTCAAGGGGAATAGGATTATCCATAGCGATTCATCTAGCAAATATTGGATTCAAGGTAATCGGTACAGCAAGAAATGAATTTAAATTTGATTCAACTTTAGAGAATCTAATTCCTTTAAAACTTGATATAACTTGCAGAGAATCTATAAAAGCTGCAGCCATTTCCTTAAAAGAACAAAATTTGTTACCAGATGTTTTAATTAATAATGCAGGTATAACATCAGATCAAATTTTTTTAAGAATGAAAGATGAAGACTGGGATAATGTCTTATCAACAAATCTAACTGGCACATTTAATCTTACTAAAGCTTTTATTAAAAATATGATTAAAAATAGGGATGGTAGGATTATTAATATTTCTTCTGTTTCAGGCTTAATGGGTAATCCAGGACAAGTAAATTATTCTTCAGCAAAAGCTGGACTGAGCGGATTTACCAAATCATTAGCAAAAGAAGTTGGTTCTAGAGGCATAACAGTTAATTCAGTCGCACCTGGATTTATAGAGACTGACATGACATCTTTTTTAGATAACCATTCAAAAGATAAAATTATAGAGAGTATTCCTTTAAATAGACTTGGAAACCCATCAGATGTAGCTGATTTAGTTGCCTTTTTGGCTAGTGATGGTGCTAGGTACATTACTGGGCAAACTATATCGGTTGATGGTGGATTATTTATGTACTAATAAATGTGCATCTTTTGAAGATTAGATGTAAAATGCAATCCTTTTCAATTGGGAGAAATTATGAGCGTTGAAGATAAAGTAAAAAAAATTGTAAGTGACCAACTCGGTTCATCTATTGATGAAATACAAAGCGATTCATCATTTGTTGATGATCTTGGTGCTGATTCTTTAGATACTGTTGAATTGGTTATGGCATTAGAAGAGGAATTTGATCTTGAAATTGCAGATGAGGATGCTGAAAAGATATCAACTGTCAATGAAGCAGTTGATTATATAAATTCGCACTCTTAAATAAGATTAGTTAAAAACTATCTATCATTTCTACTTGAAATGATTTTAAAAAGGATTCTTAAATAGAATCCTTTTTTTATTTATGAGACTATAAGTATCAATGAAAATCTTCTACTACATTAATTTTATTTTAATAATATTAATATCTTTTATTGGCCCATATGTAGCATTTATAAATTATAAACCCGATTTTGATAGCTCTTACTTTTATATAAAAGAGGGCAATACAATGGGCAGCATTTTAAAAAAATTAAAGCCAGAATCTCTAATCGATAAATTTTTTTTTAAAATCTTTCTTAAAACTCATAATCTTGATAGTTTTAAAATAGGTCAATATGAAATTAATGGAATTACTTTAAAAAAAATATTTATCATTTTTAATGAAGGCTCTACTGTTACTCATAAATTAGTAATTCAAGATGGAACAAATATCTATGAAATCAATGATCTACTTGGAGAAAGTTTCTTAGAGGTTAATTGTAAAAAGCTAGACTGTGTTAATTCCAAATTCCCTTTTAAAGAAGGAATTTTATATACCGATACATACTTCTACAAAGACTCAATGGAGGCCTCCACTATTCTCCAAGCAAGTCATGATCGATTTTATGACGTTGTAAATATATTATGGGAGGAGAAGCCTAAAGAAAATCCATTAAAGAATATAAATGAAGCCATTATTCTTGCATCTATTATTGAAAAAGAGGCAGGTAATATAGAAGAAAAGGAATTAATTGCATCAGTTTTTTTAAAAAGAATAATACTTGGTATGCGTCTTCAAGCTGACCCGACAATTATTTATGGTTTATTGCCTAAATTTGATGGCGATATAAAAAAATCTGATATTCTAAATAAAAATAATTTATATAATACGTATATGATTAATGGACTTCCTCCAACACCTATTGCAATGTCTTCGATTTCATCAATTGAAGCAGCTATAAAAAGTGTCCCAGGAGATTATTTGTTTTTTGTTGCAGATTCTCCAACCTCTCATCATTTTTCAAAAACATACACAGAACATCTGAACATGATAGAAAAATTGGGTTTAAATAAATGAAGATAATTACTTTTGAAGGTATTGAGGGTGTCGGTAAATCTACGCAAATTAATTTATTAAAAGATTATATTGAATCGAGGGGTTTATCAGCATCTATATTTAGAGAGCCTGGATCGACTGTTATTGGAGAAAATATTAGATCAATACTTCTTGATTCAAAAGAAAATCTTTCTAAGGAATCAGAATTATTATTAATGTTTGCTGCAAGAGCTCAGCTAATATCAGAAAAAGTTAAGATTTCAAATACAGACTTTATTTTGTTTGATAGATTTTATGATGCTTCTGTTGCATATCAAGGTTTTGGAAGAGGCCTCTCAGTTGATTTTATCAATAACTTGATTTCTTTTATAAACTGCCCTCAACCAGATTTAACTTTCCTTTTAGATATCAGTGTTGAAAATGGTTTTAAAAGAAAGATTGATGATGTGAAAGATAGAATTGAATCTTCTGGTGATGAGTTTTTTGAGAATGTAAGACAAGGTTATCTTGAAATAGCTAAGTCTCAACCAGAAAGAATCAAAGTAATAGATGCCATGGGATCGATTGAAGATATTAATAAAGAAATTATTAAAGAAGTAAGTAAGCTTTTATGAATTTAGAAAAATGTACATGGTTAAATGATATTTTCAAAACAATAAATTTTGATAACCTACCACATGGAATCATAATAAATGGACCAAGCGGAGTTGGAAAACATATTCTTGCGAATAAAATATGTGAATACATTATTCTAAACAAATCACAAAGAAGTTCAGATGACCATAAACATTTAATTAAAACAGAGTCGCATCCTGATTTTTATGTTCTGGATAAAGATAAGCTTGGTGTTAATGATATAAGCAGAAGAAAGGGCGCTAAGAATTGGGATGATGAGAAGGGGTTTAGAGATGTTATATCTTTTTTAAATCTTACTCCCTCTCTAGCAAAGAATAAGGTAGTTCTTATCCACAATGCTGACATTATGACTAATGAAGCTCAAAACGCATTACTTAAATCACTGGAGGAACCAGCATCCTTCTCTTACATTATTATGACAACAAATAGACCAAGATCCCTTAACCAAACTATTTATAGTAGATGTCAGCTATTAAATATAAAAAATTTAACAACTAATCAAATTAATGATTGGTTATCAGATATTGGTATTACTGAATACACTGCAATAGATTTTCCTAGCTTTGCAACCCCATTTAATATCCTAGAAGACATACAAAATGATAATCATAATTCTTACAAAGATTTTGTTACTTTTATAGAGGCTTTTTTATTTAATAAATCAGATCAAACTCAAACATTAAAAGACATAAATGATATAAATATAAATTTTATACAAAAAATAAATTATTTAATTGAATTTTTAAAAATCTTATTAAAATCTAGGGTGATAGGAGATGATTTAAGTGGATCATATCAAATATTTAATAAAGCTAATTTTAATAAATTAAAAATTTCTAATATTATTGATGAGCTAAATAGTCTTAGATTTGACTTTTATTCAGTCAGCTCTATTAATGAAACTTATGTGCTTAATTACTTTTTTAGTCAGCTAAAAATATCAATTAAGCAATAGTCGTTCCGCCATCGACAACTATAGTTTCGCCATTTATATAACTTCCAGCTTTAGAGGCAAGCATTACTGCAACACCCGCAATTTCTTCTGCTTCTCCTATTCTTTTCATTGGAGTAGTTCCAAGAACAGTTTTTAAAATATCAGGGTTTTCCCATAATCCTTTAGCAAAATCTGTTTTTATTAAACCCGGGGCAATTGAATTTGCTCTTATATTAAATTGGCCAAATTCAGCAGCGATATTTTTTACTATCATTACATCTGCTGCTTTACTTATATTGTAGGCGCCTAATATAGGGCTCCCTTTTATAGCTGCTATGCTTGATATAATAATTATAGAGCCATCTTTTTTCTCTTTCATATGAGGTATACAAAGATTACATAATTTCTGGGTAGATTTAATATTATTGTTCATAACCTTATCAAACTGATCATCTGTCATATCTAGCATAGAACCCATATGTGTATTAGTTGCGGCGTTACAAACTAAAGTATCAATTCCACCTAATAGGTCTATTGTTTTAGAGACAAGTTCTTCAAGCTGATTTGAGTCACTTATATTGCATGGTATTGGATATGCAACCTCATCACCAACCTCTTTATTAATTTCATTAGCGGTTTCGATACAGGCATCTATCTTTCTAGATGAGATGATAACTTTTGCCCCATGCATAGCTGAATGTAATGCAATTGATTTTCCAATACCTCTTGAAGAGCCAGTAATAAGAATAGATTTGTTTTTTAGGTTAAATAATGACATTTTTTGATTATAATTAATTAATATTAAGGAAATACTAACATGATTGAAATTTACGGAAAAACATTTTGCCCATATTGCGACAAAGCAAAGCTTTTATGCGAACGTGAGAGTTATGAATACTCATACAAACAATTAGATGAAGATTTTACTAGAGAGGAATTCTTTGAAATGTTTCCAACAGCTAGAACTTTTCCTCAAATAAAAATTGAAGGTGAGTTAATTGGTGGATATACAGAATTAGAAGCTTGGTCACAAAGGTAAGGGGTAAATATGAATCAATTTAATGAATTTTTATTATTATTAGATAGTAATTTAAGTGGATCTTGGTGGTTTCCAATTCTATTAGTGGGTACAGGTATATTCTTTACTATTTATCTTGGCTTTCCTCAATTTAAATTTTTTGGTAAAGCATGGAAACTAGTATCTGGAAAAAATACTAAATCAGATGCAGAGGGCGAGACAACTGCTTTTGAGGCTCTTACAACAGCGATGTCTGGTGCAGTAGGAACAGGAAATATAGGTGGTGTTGCTTTAGCTATATGGACTGGTGGTCCTGCAGCAATATTCTGGATGTGGATAACAGCAATTTTTGGTATGACTACCAAATTTGTAGAAGTAACAATGGGTCATAAATATAGAACCAAACTTGAAGATGGGTCAATATCAGGCGGGCCTATGTATTACATAGAGCATGCTTTAAATATGAAATGGGCAGGAATACTTTTTGCTTTTTTAATGATGATTACTGCTATTGGTTCAGGAAATATGCCTCAAATCAATAATATAGCTCTTGTTATGAATACTGAGTTTGCAGTTCCAAAATTATTTACTGGTTTGTTTTTAGGGGTTTTACTTTGGATTATTATCATTGGTGGCATAAAAAGAATTGCTTCTGTGGCAAGTAAGATTATTCCAATTATGGGTTTAATATATTTTGGAGGAGCCTTGGTTATCCTTATAGAAAATTATCAAAATATTATTCCATCATTTAATGCTATTTTTGCACAAGTATTCACTGGCTCTGCTGCTGTTGGTGGATTCTTAGGTGCAAGCTTTGCTATGAGTTTAAAATATGGTGTAGCTAGAGGGTTATATTCGAATGAGGCTGGACAAGGATCTTCTCCTATTGCGCATGCGTCGTCAAAAAATACATCTATAGATCAAGGAGTTGTTTCAATACTAGAGCCATTTATTGATACTATTGTTGTTTGTAGTGTTACAGCCTTGGTTATTTTATCAAGTGGTGTTTGGACTGAGAAATTTGATACTACATTTTCAAAAACAGATATGGTTATTCTTGATGGGATATACAGTGATCAAGAAAATATTGATGGGACATATATTTATCCTGATCATATGAATCAACTAACAAGATATGTTCAATCTATTGAATCTGACGTAAATGAGTTCTCTGGAATAATAAATATAGAAGAAGGCAAGTTACTTAATTCTGACATCACAGTCCTCCATTCAAGATCAATTGCTGAAAATGTTGTTATTAAAAATAATGCTGACAAAAATTTATACTCAGGATCTTTGAATGTTGTTAATGGCAAAGTTATAGAACCAGTTTTAATAGAAGGTAAATCATTGGTTAGTTCTGCTGAACTTACAGCTAAAGCCTTTTCACAAGGAACATTTGGCGATTATGGTGGTAAATTGGTTGCAATAGCACTGCTTTTATTTGCTTTTTCTACTGCAATAACCTGGTGTTATTACGGAGATAGATCTACAGCATATATTTTTGGTGAGAAGGGCGTATTTTGGTATAGAAATTTTTATGTTTTATGTTTTATTTTAGCGGCCGTGATAGATACAACAATAGTGTGGAATATTGCTTATGTGGTTGTAGCTTTAGTCTCTATTCCAAACTTAATAGCACTTTTCGTTCTAAGAAAAGAAATGAAAAATTTAACTAATGAATTTATAAATCAAAATTAATTTAGCTTAGATTACATATTCACTAGATAATATTTTTTATATCTATAAAATTGCCTAGTCCTTAAATTTTATTAACATATTCAATGAAAATTAAATTTTATATCCTTATTAGTTTATTTATAGTTTCATGTGGTGGTGGTGGAGGTATGGGCGGCTCATCAAGCGACAACAGTGGTGGAACTGGAATGCCATCAAATCCAATGATTAACACATTCTCATCAACTGCTAGTTCTGTATCAATTAATACTTCAGTAACATTATCTTGGACAACAAGTAATACAAGCTCTTGTTCTGCTTCTGGTGACTGGAGTGGGACAAAATCATTAAATGGATCTGAGGATATTACACTCGATGAGGCCAAAACCTATTCATTCACTTTGACATGCTCTGGTGCAAGTGGAACATCTAATGCAACAAGTACTTTAACAGTAGAAGTATCTTCTGTTGATGGGTCCGATATTTATAGCGAGGATAAACCTTCCTATTGTAAAGATCCTTTAAATGATTCATCAAATTACTGGTTAGAAAATTTTGATTCAGATGTTTTAGATAATGATACATTTACTTATCAATTAGGTAATGGTTTTAATGCTAGTGATGGCTCATGGATTAGTGGCTGGGGTAACAATGAACTTCAATATTACACAGGTCCTGGAGAGGGGTATGCAAAAAATTATAATGCATCTTTAAATTCAACAGAAAATCTATTTATCGAGGATGGCTACCTAAAAATTCAACCTATATTTAATGAGACTAATATTTTCCAAGATCCATTTTGTGCTGATGGAAGTTGCTCTTATGAATGGCCTCATACTTCAGCAAGAATTATTACATCATCAAAGAAAATTTTTGATAAACCATCTCGCATTACAATATGTTTTAAAGTTCCTGATGGTACTGGTCATTGGCCAGCACTATGGATGCTCCCACAGGGTTTTATTGAAGGTACTAAATCCTGGCCTACTGATGGTGAAATAGACTTAATGGAAGCCAGAGGAAGAGTTGCAAATGAAATTGGCTCGACTCTTCATTTTGGAAATTCACTTAATAGAGTAATGATTAACAAATCTGAAACCGTTCCAAATTCAGTTAATTTTCAAGACAAATTTCATTCTGTAACATTTGAATGGAGAGAAAATTCTATAAAAATGTATTTAGATACACAAGAATCACCTTTCTATGAAGAATCATCAGATTCAACTGAATTTAATAACAACTATTATCCGTTTAATGAAAAATTTTACTTATTATTAAATGTTGCATCTGGTGGAGACTTTGATACTTTTGGTGTTGATACCTCTATGTTTTGTCATGATAATGAGTGTTCTAACCTAGAAGACCCGGATAGGGGGAGGTTAGTAATTGATTATATTGAATATAAATCTATTGATTAATACTTCTTTCATATAGTTTATCGGTAACATCTTTCATAGTTTTATTTTGAGATCTTAAAAGAACCAATAAATGGAAAACAAGATCTGCTGCTTCTTCTATAATTCTTCCATCATTTGATACTGCTGATATGGCTGTTTCACCAGCTTCTTCATTTACTTTTTTTGCAATTTCTTTAACTCCCTTATTAAAAAGGCTAACTATGTATGAATTAGTATTAGTAGATGCAGCACGTTCATCTATTATTCCCTCAAGATTTTTAATCATATCTGTGCATAGGAATTTATCATCAAAACATGATGTAGTGCCTGTGTGACAGGTAGGGCCAAGAGGTAAAGCCTTAACTAATAATGTATCTTTGTCGCAATCTAAGCCAATATCGCTAAGCATTAACTTGTTACCTGACTCTTCTCCTTTTGTCCAAAGCCTATTTTTTGATCTACTAAAAAAAGTAACTTCACCGGATTCTATAGTTATCTTTAACGAGTCTCTATTCATGTAACCAACCATCAATACAGATGAGGTTGTATTATCTTGAATTACAGCAGGTATTAAGCCTCTGTCATCCCATTTAATATTGTTATAGTCCATATTATTTCCTTATATTTATATTTCTTTTGATTAGATAGTTTTTTAGATCTTTAATTGGAATATCATTTGAATGAAACACAGATGCTGCCAATGCTCCACTTATATTTGTTTTACAGAAGACATCATAAAAATCTATTTTTGAGCCAGCGCCACCAGAAGCAATTAAAGGAACCTTTATAGAGCTCTTTAAATAATTTAATTGATTAATGTCATAACCATTTTTAACTCCATCTTGGTTCATGCAATTAAGAACAATTTCTCCAGCACCAAGGACTTGAATTTTTTTAATCCAATCTTTCGTTAATATTTTAGTATTAGTTCTGGTTTTAATATCTCCAGTTTTTGAATAAATAAAATATTTACCATCAATTTCCATTGAGTCAATTCCTACCGTTACGCATTGGCTACCAAAAGTCTTAGCTAAATCTTGAATAAGCAATGGATTCTCTATAGCAGGGCTGTTTACAGAAACCTTATCTGCTCCAGAATTTAGAATTAGTCTAGCGTTTTCAACATCATTTATGCCGCCAGCTACACAAAATGGAATATTTATATTTCTTGCAATTTCTTCAACCCATTTTTTAGAGACCAGCGCATCCTTTGTGCTTGCGCTAATATCATAAAAAACAAGCTCATCTGCACCCTCATCAGAATATTTTTTTGCCATATCAATAATAGAACCTACTTTTTTGTGGTTCAAAAATTTTATACCTTTCACTACAACACCATCTTTAACATCAAGGCAGGGTATTATTCTTTTAGTTAGCATTTATTAACTCATTCAAAGTTACTTTATTTTCATATATAGCTTTTCCAATTACACACTCATGACTTCCAATCTCTATGAGATTTGAAATATCATCAATACCACCGATACCTCCCGATGCAATCAGGTTAAGACTTTTATCTAAAAGGAGTTTTTTATATATATTAAGATTAGGGCCTTCCAAAGTTCCATCTTTTGAAATATCTGTAACAAGAATATTTTTAATCCAATTATTAGTTCTAAGATAATCAAAAATATTTATTCTTGTATTTTCAGTCCATCCATTAACAAATAACATAGGCTCATTTTTTGTGCTCACAAAATCTAAACCAAATATTATTTGGTCTGAAATATTTTCTTTTTTTATTTGATTTAGGAAATCAATATTTTTTATTGCAGCCGTTCCAACAATTAACCTATCTACACCAATCTCAAGCAAGTTATTTATTGTATCTATTGATCTTATACCACCACCAACCTGAATCTTAATAGATTCGATATTTGCTATGGATTTTATAAGAGATAAGTTTTTATTCTTTCCAGAGAGTGCAGCGTCCAAATCAACGATATGTATATACGAAAATCCTGCATCTTTAAATTTTCTAACTTGATCAAGGGGGCTCTTTGAATAAATTGTTACATCATCAAAGTTTCCTCTTAAGAGTCTTACACATTTTCCATCAAGAATATCTATAGCTGGAATTATTTTCATATTTGATTAATAAAGTATTTTAAAAATAACTCACCAGCAGTAGATGATTTTTCTGGATGAAATTGACATCCAATATAATTGTTTTTCCTTACTATGCTAGTTATTTTATTAATATAGCTAGATGTACCAAAACATTCTTTAGTATTTCTTGAATAATAACTATTAGCAAAATAATAATAATTGCTTATGGATGTAAATTCATCTATTCCATCAACATAGTTCCATCCCATTTGCGGTATAGGTTTAGAGTCAGATTTAAATTTTTTTATTTCGCCCTTAATAAGACCGAGGCATTTAGTATTATCTTCTTCTGAATAATCAAATAAAACATGCATACCAATACATATTCCAAGTGTTAATTTATTTGTATTGCATATAAATTCATCTAGCTTTTTATTTTTTAAATAACTCATTACCACACCAGCAGAACCTACTCCTGGAAGTATAAAAGCATCTTTTGTTTTTAATACATCAATGCTTGATGAAACCTCAGCATCCACATTTATTCTTCTTAGAGCATATTTAATGGAGTTAAGATTTGCGCCTCCACAGTCAACAATCCCAACACTCATAAAATACCTTTTGTTGATAAAACTTTTAAATCATTAACTTTTAGGGCTTTATGCAGTGCTCTAGTAAAGCTTTTAAATGTTGCCTCAACTATATGATGAGAATTTTTACCATCTGTAGTTATATGACAAGTAAAACCGAGAGTATTAACAAACGAAATAAAGAAATGTTCAAACATCTCTGATGGAAAGTCGCCTATATATTCATTTAATTTAGGATAGGACATTTTTAATAGTGTGCGAGAGGCCATATCTATTGAAACAGACGAAATAGTTTCATCCATAACAAGAGTCTCATTAGAAGAGTATCTTTCTATATTTGATCTTTTTCCAATGGCTTCTTTAAATGCTTGTCCAAGTGAAATTGCAACATCTTCTATTGTATGATGCTCGTCAATATCCAGATCACCTATTGCCTGAATAGTTATATCAAATGATCCATGTTTAGAAAATTGTTCAAGCATATGATCAAAAAACTTGAGGCCAGTATTTATATTGTATTTACCTGAACCATCAATATCTAAATTAATATAAATATTTGTTTCTTTTGTAGATCTTTTAATAAAAGATGATCTTTGATTTACTTCGTTAGAAATGTATTTTTCTCTCAAACTAACAGCATTTGCGTGACCATCAAGTTTTTCAGCATTTGCTAATATTTTTACTGTTTCAGATAGATTAGTAAAACCTTGAGGTGAAGCAGTCTGAAACGATAATGTTTTACCAAAGTCAGCTACAGATAGGCCAGAATATGTCTTTGCATAGCCTGAAGTTGGAAGAGTGTGGTTTGATCCAGATGCATAATCGCCGAATGATTCGGGTGAAAAACTTCCACAAAATACTGAACCAGCATTTTGAATATATGTAGAGTATTTTACAAAATCTGAATCTAATAATATTAGATGCTCAGGTGCATTTGTATTTATACATTCAATAATTTGTTCATCACTTTTAGCTTTTATAAATAATAAATTTGTAATACTTTCATTCAAAATTAAATCTCTCGAAAGTAATTTTATTTGTTCTGATACCTGTTCCTTAACTTTGCTTATAAGGCTTTTATTTTTTGATATAAACACAGCTTTAGCATCACCACTGTGTTCAAGTTGAGACAGTAGATCTGCAGCAATAACATCAGCCTTTGAAATATCATCAGAGACAACATAAACCTCGCTAGGACCAGCTGGCATATCTATAGGGGTATGGTTATTGATTAATTTTTTTGCTTCGTTGACATATTGATTACCTGGACCAAATATTTTTAGACACTTAGGAATTGTCTCAGTCCCATAAGCCATTGAAAAAATAGCCTGAGAGCCACCAACTTTAAATATAGTTTCTATATTTAATAATTTTGCTACCCAAAGTATAGCTGGATCAATTTTTCCATTTTTATCTGGTGGTGTACAAATAACAATATCGTTACATCCTGCAATCAAAGCAGGTATTGCTTGCATTAATAATGAGCTAAATAATGGAGCAGAGCCACCGGGTATATACAAACCAACTCTATCAATAGCCTTAAACTCTGTCCAAAGTGTTATTCCAGGCGTTGTTTCTATTTTATTTAAACCCAACGATTGAAGTTGGTTTTCGTGATATTTTTTAATATTAGAGTAAGCAATTAATATAGCTGATTTCAAAGAATCATTAATGGCATTTTCAGATTCAGTAAATTCTTTTTTTGAAACCTTAAGTTTTTTTAAGGGTTTCTCATTTAATAATAAAGAGATATTACGAATTCCATTATCACCTTCGTTCAAAATAATTTTTTCAAACTTTCTTATTGTACTTATTACTTTTTTTGATAGAGGTTGAGTTTTATTCAAATCAAGACTTATATTAGCTTTGTTTAGAGTAATGTCTTTCATCATTAATTAAGTATTTTTTCAACTGGCATAACTAGGATTGAAGAAGCACCTTTATTTTTTAATTTTTCCATTGTTTCCCAAAAAATTGGTTCTTGGCATAAAGCATGGATTGCTACTTTATTATTATCTTCTAGTGGAATTATTGTTGGCGATTCAGATCCTGGTAATAATTTACATATATCTTTAACATTTTTAGTTTCTGAATTAAGCATTACGTACTTACTTTCAATAGCATTTATAACTCCTTGCATTCTATTAATAACTTTCTCTGCTATTAGAACTTTATTCTTTGAAAGTTTTTTACTTTTAATTAAGACGGCTTGTGATTCCATAATAACTTTAATCTCATTAAGGTTATTAGCTTCTAATGTTGCTCCTGAAGAAACTAAATCACATATGCAGTCTGACATTCCAATATATGGGGTAAGTTCAACAGAACCATGAATATTAGTAACACTTGCCTTTATATTATTATCATCAAGATATTTTTTTAGTATGTTTGGATAAGAGGTAGCTATTTTTTTATTAGCCAATCTCATGTTTTTTTTATTATTAGGAGCAGCAATAGATAATCTACATTTTGAAAATCCTAAGTCTAGTACTTTAAATGTATTATTTTTTTTATATAGAGTTTTCTCAACAAGAACATTCTCACCAACAATAGCAAGATCAGCATCACCATTTGAAACCAATGATGGAATATCATCATCTCTTACAAAAAGTATATCTATAGGAAGGTTATTAGATTTTGCAAGCAGCTTATCTCCTTTAGTTGAAAAATTAATACCTGATTTTCGAATAAGATCCTTGCTTTGATCTGATAATCTTCCACTTTTTTGTATAGCGATGGTCAATCTATTTTTCATTATTTATCCTTTTAAGTATTTTTTGATAACCTTTGTAGGGTTCATTTGTCAAAAATCTAGCAACTCTAGTAACTGTTGTAGTACTTGCATTTAATTTTGAAGCTATTTCTCGATAAGACATTTCATCTTTATGTAATAGCTGTGCAACCGACCACCGTTCATTTAATGCTTTTAATTCTGATGGTGTACAAAGATCATTTAGAAATTCAGTTACCTCAGATTTAGTTTTTAATAATAATAAAGCTTCATTTAGATTTTTCATGCGTCGTAGTGTAGTACTATGTTAATACAAAGTAAAACTATAATTAAGATTTATTAAGTTAATTTAAATTAATTAATTTTTTTGAGAATAGAAACAAGCTCTAGATGAGGTGTATTTGGAAATTGATCAAATATTTCTATTTTTTTTATTTCATAATTATCAAGCATTTTAAAATCTTTTACGTATGTCTCATAGTTACATGAGATATAGATAATATTTTCAAAGTTATTTAATAATGGCATTACATTTTTACCAAGACCAGATCTTGGAGGGTCAACTAGAATATGTGAGAAGTCATAATCATTTATATTGATTCCTTCCATTCGTCTAAATATTCTACCTAGAAAAGCTTCTGAGACTTCTTCTGCTGACAATCTAGCAAACTTAATATTATCTATTTTATGCTCATTAATAGTCTTTGTTATGCACTTTATTGATTGTCTATTGCTTTCTGAAGCAAAAACCCTATTAAAAATAGTTGATAGGGGAAGTGTAAATGTCCCAGAACCACAATAAAGCTCAAGTAAATCTTTTGGATCATCTATAAATTCAATCGCTTTAGAAATCATTTGCGGCATATGAAAATAATTAGGTTGATAAAATGACTGATCAGTCTGATATAAATTAAATATAGAACTATGTACAGGATCTCTTAGTAATTCTTGCCCTGATGAAAACAACTCTTTTCTTGCCCTAACGTTAATATCAATATTAAGATTATCGCTAAGTTTTATGGCTTGATGCTTCAAATCATCATTCAAAGGTTTATGATAAATTAAAGTTACTAAAATTTTATTTATAGAGTTTGTTCTAAAATTTACTTGAAATAGTTTATTGTAGAGATCCTCATTGCAATTTATGCAGTCAAGCAATGGACTCATTATATTTTGTATCGAAGGTCTAGCTACAGGAAAAGAGCGCAGGTTAAGTCTTTTTCCATCAGAATTAAACATTGTATAAAAACCATTCTTATATCCAAATTCGCAACGAGATCTATAGCCATTTGCTGGACTATGGTTTATTAAAATATCACTATAATAATGGTCGCTAATTAGATTAATAGCTTTTGTAAATTTATCCATTTTAATTAATTATTGTTAAGATTATGAAATATATTAGACCAATAAATGTTATATTAATTGCTAGAAATAAGACTATTAGTTTAGGTAGGGTTACTTTTTTTATATCATTCTCTAGTTCATTTTTTGATCTTACTCCTAAAAATGAATCTAATATTCTTTTAAACCACATGTTATGACTGAAATTATTAATATTACTAAATCAGCTGAAGAATACCTTTCAAAATTACTTATGGATAAGAATGAGAATAATTTATCCGTAAGGATATTTATTTCTGATCCAGGCACCCCAAAAGCTGAAACTTGTTTAGCGTATTGTAAACCAGAAGAGGCTGAGTCTGATGATGTCATTATTGAATTAGAATTAATTAACGTTAATGTAGAAAAAAGAAGTATTCCTTTTTTGGTTGATGCTGAGGTAAATTTTGATAATGATACATTTGGTGGTCAACTTACAATTAAGGCTCCTAATGCGAGATTGCCAAATATATCACCAGAAAGTCCACCAGAAGATAGGATAAATTATGTTATTTATAATGAAATTAATCCCATGCTTGAATCTCATGGTGGAGAGGTAAGTTTAGTTGAATTTACTAATACTGGAATTGCCGTTTTACAATTTGGAGGAGGTTGCCAGGGCTGTGGAATGGTTGATGTGACATTGAAAGATGGAATTGAGAAAACTCTAATCGAGCAAATTCCTGAGCTTAAATCTGTAAAAGATTCAACAGATCATTCAATTGATGATAATGCTTTTTATAAAGCCTAAATTTCGTTTATAGAAATAATTATTCCAAAATTTGGATGATCAAAATAGTGTATCTCTTTATTAAAAATTCTTTTTTGCTCATCAATAAATATATTTAATTTTGTATCAATGAATTCATATGTATTATCTGTATTTATAGATTTCAGTTCATAATTAATATATTCATTTTTATCATTTAACTTTATGTCAACTTTAATCTCATTATTAATTAAGTTGGTTGATGTTTTAGTTTGTTCTATAAGCTTAGTTTTATAATTATCTATATACAAAGAAGTACTATTAACGTTTGAAGTATTATTTTTTCTACCAATATATGCCTTTAGATCAATGTGCATAAATCTATTTCTATAAAATCTAATAAAATAACCATAATTTTTATTTATATTTTCTTCAAATAAATAAACAGAATCTTTTGAATTTGGTATATTTTGAATCCAACTATAGCTATTTAAAATCTTATATTGATTAGATGATTCTAATTTACTATTAATTTTATTTAATATTTCTAATTCATTATTTTTTTTAAACCATAGTTTTGGGTTTATAGAGATATTTGATAGATCATCATTTTTTTTAATAACCTGATCTCTATCAATAGAAATATTTTTGAAAAGCTTTGAGTACCAAGTATCAGTGGAGGTATTATTAATAATTTTCTTATTAATCAGTATCTCATTATCTATAAAATTTATTAACTTCTCATTTGGAAGATCTAAATTTGAATTAAATTTCTCAACAGATTTTTGATTAACATGCTCAAAAATTATGAACTCAACTCTATACTGGCTTAACTCTGACGAACTAATTGATAAACTGGCCAATGAAAATATAACAAATAAATATATATGATTAAATAATTTCATTTAGTAGGCTAAATACCATCTCCCTTCTTTTAACATGATCACCTTCTTCCTTATTTATAATAAATTTATTATCTTTATTAATAGAATAATTATTTGGCTCATTGGTTACAAGTGTCAATATTCTGTCAAAAATTTCTTTTTTAATTTTTGTAGATAACAATAATGAAGTTTTATTAGATGTAGAATTTATTTTTAATATTCCACTATTTTTAATCAACAAACTTAAGTGGGCATTGCTTATTAAATTCTTAGCTTCTTCAGGCAAAACTCCACATCTATCACTTAGATTAGAGCTAATTAAATTTAGCTCACTTATATTTTTAACATTATTAATAGATTTATATATTTTTAGTCTTTCTAATGCAGAAGGTAGATATGAATCACTAATATAACTTGAATCATAAAAATTTATTTCGGTTTGAATCAGTTCTTTCTCATCATTGTTTTTAAATTTATCAAGTGCATTTTTTAGCATTGATAAATATAAATTTATTCCGACAGAGTTAATGTGCCCGCTTTGCTTATCACCGAGCATTTCACCTCCACCCCGAATTTCTAAATCTTCCTGAGCTATAAAAAAGCCTGATCCAAGTGCTGATAGTCTTATTATTGAATCAAGTCTTTCTTTGGCTATTTTAGAAAGATCTGGAATAGGTATAAGAAAGTAGCAATATCCTTGTTTAGATGATCTTCCAACTCTTCCTCTTAGCTGGTGAAGTTGTGATAAGCCAAAGTTTTGTGAATCAATAATTAAAATTGTATTAGCATTTGGAATGTCTAAACCCATTTCAACAATTGTAGTACAGATTAATATATCTAATTCGCCAATATCAAACCCTGTCATAACATCACTTATTTCTTTTTTATTTAGCTTTCCGTGAGCAATACCGATATTTAAATTTGGTAAAAGTCTATTAATCTCATCTTTTAGCATATTCATTTTAGATATATCATTTTGAACAATAAAGCATTGACCTCCACGAGATTTTTCTCTTGAAATAGCTTCTTTGATTAATTGTCTACTATGAACTTTTAAAAATGATTTAATGCTTATTCTATTTTTTGGTGGAGTGTGGAGAAATGAAAACTCTTTTAAACCAGAAAATATAAAATTCATTGTTCGTGGGATTGGAGTTGCTGAAAGGTATAGTATGTGAATGTTTTCTTGTTTACTTTTGATTACATCTTTTTGTTTAATACCGAATTTATGTTCTTCATCAACAACAAGTAAGCCTGTATTTGTAAAATCTATACCCGCTGTGAATAGGGCATGAGTACCTATAATAATATCAATATTCTTTGAATTGAATTCTTCAACTATTTCTTTTTTAATTGATGTTTTTGAATGTCGTGTTAAAAGTTTTATGTTTATGGGGAATGATTTAAATCTTTCAATAAAAGACTCATAGTGTTGATCTGCTAAAACTGTGCTCGGACATAGAATTATTACTTGTTTTTCTGAATGAACACTTATGTATGCTGCTCGCATTGCTACTTCAGTCTTACCAAATCCAACATCTCCACATAGAACCCTGTTCATAGGTTTAATTAACCCGATATCCTTTCTAATAGAGTTTATTGCTTCAATTTGATCATTTGTTTCTGTATAAGGAAAATCTGCATTAAATATTCGTAATTCGTTATCTGTTATTCGTAAGACTGAAGATTTAGCAACTTGCCTTCTAGACTCAACATCTAATATTTCTGCAGCATGATCATATGCACGTTTGCTTGCCTTTTCTTTATTCTTAATCCATTTTGTTGATGACAATGAGTCTAATAAGACATTGTCTAATTCTATATTCTTATGATATTTAGAAATTAGATCTATGCTTCTAAGTGGCACATATAGAGATTCGTTAGCTAAATAAATAATCTTCATATATTCATTAGATATATTATTAGCAGTTACTACCTCTAAACCTTTATACCTACCAAGACCATAGTTTTCATGAATAACAAGGTCGTCTTCTTCAAACATAAGACTCTTTTCTTGCTTAGATTTAATAGATATATTTTTTGTATCTTCCTCAACATATGAATCAATATAAAACTCTCTATGAACAACAATAAGATTATTTTTTTTAGAGTAGTATGGTCTTACAACTGATGAATTAATAAGGTTAACTCCAGGCAAGGCATCATTAATATTAATAATTTCATTTATACTAGGGAGAAATTGTTTGAGCAGAATCTCATATTCACTTCTTATCGATGTAGCTAGAATTACTTTTAAATTTTTATATGTCTTAATATTTTTTAGAAGGTCATTAAAATCACTAAAGTCTAAAGGCTCACTATCATTTATTTTAAAATTATTTATTTTTGTTAATTCATTCGTAACCTTATCTGCAGAAACAAACATGTCAATTGGACTTAAAATTGGTCTTTGATTATCTATATTTTCATCCTCAAATCTTTGGTTTATAAATGATTCATACTCATAAGCTGATTTACAAAGATCGCCATCTATTTTTAAAAAAGAGTAATCACTAAATAATTCAAAAAAATTAGATTTTGATTTTAAAAAAAGTGGAAGATAGACTTCGGATCCTTCTGGATTAATTCCTGAGCTAAGCTTCTGAAAAATCTCACACAATCTTTCATCATTGTTTTGAAAATATTCTCTCCAATTATCTTTAAATAATTTAATTGATACCTCGTCTAGTGGCGGTAAGGTCCCTTGAGATATATTAAAGTTGTCTAATCTTTTTATTGAAAGTTGCGATTCAGGATCAAAATAGCGAATTGATTCAATTTGGTCATCAAAGATTTCAATTCTTAGAGGGTATTTATATATCGGAGTAAAAATATCAGCTATACCACCTCTTAATGAGTACTGGTTAATGCCATCAATTTTATTTGTTTTACTATAATTCAATGAAGAAAGTATGGACTCAAGATCATTGATAGATAATTTATCACCATTAGAAAATTTATTAATTGAGCTAAAAAATCCAATTGATGGATATAGCTCAAATAGATTTTTAATTGTTGTTATTAATATATTTTTTTTTATAGAGACTGAATTTAAGATTTTAAATCTTTCTATTAAAATATTTTCCGGAACTGAGAAATGATCATAAGGTAGTATTTCATTCTCAGGAAAATAATTTATATCCTCTTGATTTAAATATAACGAAAGTTCATTAAAGATATATTTAGCTTCTTTATTGTTTTTTACGATTAAACAAATGGAGTTATTACTTTCTTGATAAAATCTGCATAATTCATGTGCATTAGATTGTCGAATTTTATGATTCATTGGTTATGTAAATTTGTTACAATTTTGACGCGTTGTTTGTATAATATGCGGCGTATTCTATCAATCAATTATATATAAAGGTAATTATGGATTTAAATTTTTCAAAAGAAGATATTCAATTTAGAGATGAAATTAGAGACTGGCTTACAAATGGTGGCTACCCTGAGCATGTCAAATATAAACAAGATAATGATGAGCCACTAACTCGACAAGATATGGTTGACTTTCATAAAGCTGTTTCAGCCAAAGGCTGGATGGGTTATAACTGGCCTGTCGAATACGGTGGAACTGGCTGGTCACCAACTCAGTTATATATTTATAACCAAGAATTTGGTAAAGCTGGTTGTCCCCCATTATTAGCATTTGGTGTAAGTATGGTTGGACCAGTTATTTATACATTTGGTAATGATGAGCAAAAGAAAAGATTTCTACCTGATATTCTTGAATTTAATACTTGGTGGTGCCAAGGTTACTCGGAGCCTGGATCTGGTTCTGATCTTGCTTCACTTAAAACTAAGGCAGTTCGTGATGGCGATCATTACATAATCAATGGTTCTAAAACATGGACAACATTAGCACAAAGCGCTGATTGGATTTTTGTTTTAGTAAGAACTGAATCAACTGGTAAAAAACAAGAAGGTATCTCATTTATATTAGTTGATATGAAAACTCCTGGTATAGAAGTTAAGCCAATTATAACAATTGATGGTGAGCATGAAGTAAATTCAGTCTTTTTTACAGATGTTAAAGTACCTGCAGAAAATATTGTAGGTGAAGAGGGTAAGGGTTGGACTTACGCTAAATTCTTATTAGCTCATGAAAGATTTGGAATTGCTGCAGTTGGAGCTTCAATGAGAGAGTTATCAAGACTAAAGGATGTTGTAAAAGAAATTAATAATCCTGAATTAGATAAAAAAGTAGCTGAAGTCGAACTATCAATTTCAGCATTAGAGCTGACAGAACTTCGTTTATTGTCAGCCTTAGAAAATGGTGGCAATCCTGGCGCCGAGTCTTCTATTCTTAAAATAAAGGGCACAGAAATTCAACAAAGACTAACTGAAATTTTTGTTGAAGCTGCTGGTGAATACGCTCTTATGTATCCAGGAGCGCATGGTTATGGATCTAATGACAAACCATCAGGACCTGAATTTGCGGCTGCATCTCTTTCTAAATATTTAAATATGAGAAAAACATCAATTTATGGTGGCAGTAACGAAATTCAAAAAAATATCATTTCAAAATTTGTACTAGGAGTATAGGGATGAATCTAAACTACAGTGAAGAACAAACAATGCTTCGTGAGCAGATTCAAAAATTCTGCGAATCAGAATATGACTTTTATAAAAGAGAGGATATTGTTAAATCAGATAAAGATTTTGATGAAAATGTTTGGTCATTATTTGCAGAACAGGGTTGGTTATCTATGCCATTTTCAGAAGAATCAGGTGGATTTGGTTTTGGACCAGTTGAGTTATCAGTTCTATTTGAAGAATTTGGTAAAGCATTAGTAATAGAACCTTATTTATCAACAGTAGTTTTATCAGGAACTCTTTTAGATAAATCAAATTATTCAGCAAAATTAGAAGTGATTGAAGCTATTTGCTCTGGTTCAATGCATGTTTCCCTTGCATATGCAGAAGCCGCTAAGTCTTATGAATATAACTCACCTTCGTGCTCAATTTCAGACATGAAATTAAATGGTACTAAAACACTTGTTTTAAATGGTTCGAATGCTTCAAAAGTTATTGTAAGTTGTTTGCATAATAATGAGTTAGCTCTTGCAATTTTAGATACTAATGCTGACGGAGTTTCACAAAATACGTTTTCTACTATTGATGGCCAATCGTGTTCAGAAATAATATTTGAAAATGTGTCAATTACAGAAGAAGCAATTTTTGCTGTTGGAGAAGAAGCTAATACTCTATTAAATGAAACATTGAATCTAGCAACGCTTTGTGTAGGTGCTGAGGCAGTTGGTTGTATGACTTCTTGCTATCTTAAAACTGTTGAATATACAAAAGGTAGAGATCAATTCGATCAGCCTATTTCTAATTTTCAGGTACTTCAACACAGAATGGTGGACATGTTTATTGAGAGTGAATTAGCTAAATCTTTATTATTTAAAGCTATGCTAGAAGTAGATGCAAATTCTGATGAGAAATTCAAACATGTTTCTGCATTAAAGGCTCATGTTGGTAAATCAGGAAAGATTTCGGCACAAGATGCTGTTCAACTTCATGGTGGCATGGGTGTTAGTGATGAAATGATGATAGGACATTACCTTAAAAAAATGATATCTATTGATGCTTTATTTGGTAATGCAGACCATCACTTAAATTTATTCTCAAGCTAAATAATTTTTACACAAAGGTTGTTTTAAAATAATGTATTTTATTAACACTTATGTGTATTTATTTAATGCTTTTATTGATTTTATTATCTAAAATAAACCTAATATCTAAATTATTTACATAAACATGTCAGTTATCAAAGATTCAACATTTCAATCAACTAAACGTCAGGACAGAATTTTACCTGATGATTCTTTTGGTGATTGGAAGTGGAGAGAAGGCCTAGCTGAAATGATGGTTCCAATTGTTGGTGACTTATATAGAAATGGAATAAACATACTTATTTATGGTAAATCACTTGTTAATCAGTCTCCGGTAGAAATAATGCGTGCTCATAGGTTTGCAAGACAATCGGATGATAATGAGCTAAGTGAACTAGAAACTTTCCCAATTCTTCAATATCTATCTACTCTTAAAATGGCTGATTGTGAAATTGATGTTGGTGAATTGGCAATACGTTTTCCTGAATTTCCATCATTAAAAAATGATGCATCAAATTTACCTGCTTATTTAAATAATGAATTAGTTGATGTTGTTAATAAACCCTCTAATAGACCAAGCAAGCCAAAGGATATTGTTTTATATGGTTTTGGAAGAATTGGAAGACTAGTCACTCGAATGATGATACAAATGACTGGTCCTGGTAATTATTTCCGATTAAGGGCTATAGTTATAAGAAAGGCCTCTGATGATGACATATACAAGAGAGCTAGCTTGCTTTCAAGAGATTCAGTTCATGGATCATTTGATGGAACAGTAAGAGTGGATGAATCCAATTCTGAACTAGTGGTTAACGGCAATCCAATAAAAGTGATATACGCATCTAAACCAAGTGATGTTAACTATAGTGATTATGATATAAACGATCCAATTGTTATAGATAATACGGGTGTATGGAGAGACGAAGAAGGCTTGGGTTTGCATCTGAAATCAGGTGCATCTCACACTCTTTTAACTGCACCAGCAAAAGGTGATATTAAGAATATAGTTTTTGGTATTAATGATGGTATTTTAGCTGATGAGAAAATAATTTCTGCAGCCTCATGTACTACCAATGCAATTGTCCCAGTTCTTCAGGTAATTAAGGATAAATATGGCATCAATGGTGGTCATATTGAAACAGTTCATTCCTATACGAATGATCAGAATTTAATTGATAATTTCCATAAAGGTGACCGAAGAGGAAGAGGGGCTCCATTAAATATGGTTATCACATCTACCGGAGCAGTAGCTGCTGTTGCCAAAGTAATACCGGAACTTGCTGGTAAGCTAACTGGAAATGCTATAAGAGTACCTACTCCCAATGTAAGTTTGGCAATTCTTTCTTTAGTTTTAGATAGTGAAATTAATAAAGAAGACTTAAATAATTACCTTAAATCAATGGCTTTTCATTCTAAATACAGAGAGATAATTGGCTTTGTTAATTCTCCTGAAATTGTTTCTACTGATTTTTATTCAAGTCCTTTTGCATCAATAATTGATTCACAAGCAACAATAACTAGTGGCAACAGAGCTACTCTATACTGTTGGTATGATAATGAGTATGGCTACTCTAAACAGGTTATTAATTTAACTAAGAAAATCGCTAATATCAAACTTATAAGATTGCCTAAACCAATTAAGTAAAACTATAGAATCGTTCCCGTTTTAGATTTATAATCACCTCGTTTTTAGTTGTTTATTCATATTTAGGACGAAGCACACGTGATTAATATAAAAAAAGGTTTAGATCTCCCTATATCGGGCAAACCTTCGTCTGCAATTACAGATACGCCAACCGTTAATTCTGTCTCACTTTTATCTAATGATTTTGTTGGTATGAAACCTACTATGCTTGTTAAAGTTGGTGATAAAGTTAAAGTTGGTTCAAAGATCTTTGAAGATAAAAAAAACACAGGTATTTTTTTTACATCTCCTGCAAGCGGAATTATTTCTTCAATTAATAGAGGAGATAAACGTAAGTTTTTATCAGCAGTTGTAGATATCGATCAAAATGAAGATTTTGTTACATTTAATTTTGAAAACAACAAAGAAAGTTTAAAAAATGTATTTATTGAATCTGGTCTGTGGAATGCATTTAGAACAAGACCTTTTAATAGAACACCTTCCGTCAATTCATCTGCAGACTCTTTGTTTATTAATTGTTGTGATACTAATCCACTATCAATAGATCCTTATGAAATTATAAGTCTAGAGAGTAAAAGTTTTGAACTAGGCCTGAATACTCTAAAGACATTTTTTGATTGTCCTATACATTTAACTTATCAAAATAGTAATTTTACTAGTGATGTAGATGGAATTAATTATCATCAATTTTCTGGTCCTCATCCTGCAGGTTTATCTAGCACTCATATTAGTGTGATAGATCCTGTTAATATTAATAAGACAGCATGGACTATTGGCTATCAAGATGTGATTTCTATTGGACATCTAATTTCAACAAATACACTAAGAACACACAAAACTATTTCTATCGGCGGTCCTTCTGCTACCGAACCTTCCTTGTTAAAAGCACGTATTGGTGGCAGCTTAGAACAGCTTACTGCAGGTAAAACTAATGAAGGAGCAAGAGTTATTTCTGGATCAATAATTTATGGCCATAAATCAGAAGGAGTTATGAGTTATTTGGGTTATTACGATAATCAAATTTCTGTAATCCCTGATGAAGCAAATGATATTTTTATGAACTGGCTTAAGCCTGGAAATGAATTACATTCAAATCTTAATGTTTTTCTATCTGCATTTAAAAAACCTTCAGAATTTATATTTAATACATCTGTTAACGGAGGTGATAGGGCAATTGTTCCTGTGTCTTCTTACGAAGAAATAATACCAATGGATATTTTAGTAACACAACTTTTAAAGTCACTGGTTGTTTCTGATATAGAAATGGCTATAGATTTAGGTATGTTAGAGTTAGCTCCTGAAGACTTAGCATTATGTTCTTATGTTTGTCCTAGCAAGTATGATTACTCATCCATATTATTAGATAATTTAAATAAATTATATTTAGAACAATGAAAATTTTAAGAAACTATATAAATTCAGTTAAACCAAACTTTATTGGTGATGGCAGACACTCTAAATGGTTTCCATTATTTGATGCTGTTGAAAATTTATTTTTCTCAACTCAAACAAAAACATCTAATCCTGTTCATGTTCGTGATGCTGTTGATATCCAAAAAGTAATGGTTACAGTTTGGTTGGCAACTTTTCCAGCTATGTTTTTTGGAATGTATAACTTAGGATCACATTCTCTTGAGTATCTAGAATCTATTAATCAAGCAAATACGGGTGATTGGCATCATTATATTGTAAGTTTTGTTGGATATGATTCTTCAAGCTTTATTGCAAAAATGTGGTTTGGTGCTGCTTATTTTATGCCTATTTACATTACTGTATTTGTAGTTGGAATAGGTTGGGAAGCTGTTTTTGCCATTGTTAGAAAACATGAAATAAATGAAGGCGCCTTTGTTTCTACAATATTATTTTCATTGAGTTGTCCACCTGACTTGCCATTATGGCAAGCCGCTATGGGTATAACTTTTGGACTTGTGATCGGCAAAGAAATTTTTGGTGGTACTGGTAAAAATTTTCTTAACCCAGCCTTAACTGGAAGGGCATTCCTTTATTTTGCATACCCATCACAGATATCAGGTGACAAGGTATGGATTGCTGGTTTAGCTGACAATAATATAGTGGCTGAAGGTTATAGTGGTGCAACAGCTCTTGGTGTTGCTGCAGAAAATGGAATGCCAGGTATTTTAAATCAATACACTTGGATGGATTCATTCTTGGGATTTGTACCAGGATCTGTTGGAGAAACCTCTGTAATTGCTATAGGTATAGGCCTGATAATTCTGTTAGTAACAAAGGTTGCCTCATATAGAATAATACTTGGTACTTTAGTTGGAATGATATTTATGTCATCTATTCTCAATATAGTTGGATCTGATACTAATCCAATGTTCTATGTTCCTTGGTATTGGCATGCAGTCATAGGTAGCTTTGCTTTTGGACTAGTATTTATGGCGACTGAACCAGTTTCTGGTTCTGGTACTAATACAGGAAGATGGATATATGGAATTGTTATTGGTATAACAGTTATTCTTATAAGAGTTATTAATCCAGCGTTCCCCGAAGGAATGATGCTAGCAATATTGTTTGCAAATTTATTAGCTCCTGTTATTGATCACATGGTAGTTATGTCTAATATTAAGAGAAGGAGGGCTTTGGCAAATGAATGATTCAGTTACTAAAACTCTAGGTGTTGCATTTGTTATATGTTTAGTTTGTTCTTTGGTTGTCTCTTTTGCTGCAGTTAATCTAAGAGATCTACAAAAAGAAAATGCAACAAATAATCAAAGTATAAAAATTTTACAAGCTGCTAAAATTTATGATTCTTCAGTTGATGTAAAGATTCAATTTAGTAAGCTTGAAATGAAATATGTTGATTTTAATTCTGGAAAAATACTAGATTCCTATGAAAATTTTGTTATAGAAGATTATGATCAGCTTAAATCTACAAGAAACCCTAATTTATCAACTTCTTTAAGTGCATCAGAGGATATAGCAATTATAAAAAATCGTGAAAATGTTGGTAAATTTTTTATTGTTAGAAATGAGGATTCATCTATTGATAAGCTAATATTGCCAATTAGGGGTTATGGTTTATGGGGAACCTTGTATGGTTATATGGCAATAGAAGAGGATTTTAATACTGTTGCAGGTCTTGAATTTTATGATCACAAAGAAACACCTGGATTAGGTGCTGAAGTTGATAATCCTAAATGGAAAGCTATGTGGCCTGGTAAAAAAATATATGAGAATGATGAAGTAAAACTTGCAGTTATGAAGGGTAAAGTAGAAACAGATGATGCTAATATTGACTATAAGGTCGATGGTTTATCTGGAGCAACTCTTACAAGCAGGGGAGTTACAAACATGATTTCATATTGGTTTGGTGAGTCTGGTTACGCAAAATTATTTAAAGAGTTAAGTTATGAGTCTTAAGAAATATAAAGAAGTTATATTTAAGCCTCTTATTGAAGAAAATCCAATTACGCTTCAAATTCTCGGTATTTGTTCAGCTCTTGCAGTTACCAATAATCTCTCGGTTACTATGGTTATGTGTATAGCTTTGACAACTGTTGTATCCTTTTCAAATTTATTCATATCTCTAATAAGGAACTATATTCCAAGCAGTATTAGAATTATTGTTCAGATGACGATCATTGCCTCTCTTGTTATTGTGGTTGATGAGTTACTCAAGGCATATAGTTATGAAACTAGTAAGAAATTATCAGTTTTTGTTGGTTTAATAATTACAAATTGTATAGTTATGGGAAGAGCTGAAGCTTTTGCCATGAAGGAAAAGCCTTTATTAAGTTTTTTTGATGGTCTTGGAAATGGTCTTGGCTATAGTATTATTCTTATAGGTGTTGCAACTATCAGAGAGTTATTTGGATCTGGAACTTTATTTGGATATGAAATACTACCGTTAGTATCTAATGGTGGTTGGTATATGGGTAATAATTTACTACTTCTACCTCCTAGCTCATTTATTATTATTGGTTTATTTATTTGGGCTATAAGGGCATATAGGCCAGCTCAAGTAGAGGAAGATGACTTTACTGTATCAAAACACTCAACAGCACCTGATCTTACTAAGAGAGAATTAAATGTTTGAGCATTATTTAAATATATTCATTACTACTGTCTTTATAGAAAATATTGCCTTATCTGTTTTTCTTGGTATGTGTACCTTTATTGCTATTTCAAAGAAAATTGAAGCTGCTATGGGCCTTGGAATTGCTGTTATTGTTGTTTGTTTAATAACGGTCCCTCTAAATAATTTAATCTATAATTTTGTTTTAAGAGAGGATGCATTGGTTTGGGCTGGGATTGAAGGAACTGATTTACGATTTGTTTCATTAATTAGTTATATTGGTGTTATTGCCGCTGTTGTTCAAATCTTAGAAATGTTTCTAGATAAATATGTACCAGCTTTATATAATGCTCTTGGTGTATTCCTTCCGTTAATTACAGTGAATTGCGCTATATTGGGAGCTTCACTGTTTATGATTGAAAAAGATTTAATGTTTGGCGAAAGTGTTGTGTATGGTCTTGGTGCTGGTTTTGGCTGGGCTATGGCAATTGTTATACTTGCTGGAATAAGAGAGAAGTTAAAGTACTCTGATATTCCAGAGGGTCTTAAGGGTTTGGGTGCTACATTTATTATTGTAGGTTTAATGAGTTTTGGTTTTATGTCTTTTGGAGGGATTTCACTTTAATTAGGTTTTAATATTATGCAAATAGATTTAATACTTGGAGTTGTTGCTTTTTCTGGAATTGTTTTAGCACTCGTCGCTGTGATTATTGGTGCAAGATCACAATTGGTAAGTACTGGAGATGTTTCTATTGAAATAAATGGTGACTCAGAAAATCCATTAGTCGTTCCTGCTGGATCAAAATTACTTCAAACATTAGCAGAAAATAAAATATTTTTATCATCTGCATGTGGAGGAGGTGGAACTTGTAGTCAATGTAAATGTGTCATTCTTGATGGCGGCGGTTCAATCTTACCTACTGAAGAATCTCATTTTAATTCTAAGGAAAAAAATGATGGTTGGAGACTTTCATGCCAGGTTGCTGTAAAAAATGATATGAAAATTGAAGTGCCTGAAGAAATCTTTGGTGTTAAAGAATGGGAATGCGAAGTTATCTCTAATGATAATGTAGCTACTTTTATTAAGGAGCTAGTTCTAAAACTTCCTGAAGGAGAAAATGTTGATTTTAAAGCTGGTGGTTATGTCCAGCTTGAAGCACCTGCGTATGAAATTGACTATAAGTCTTTTGATATTCAAGATGAGTATCATGGTGACTGGGATCATTTTAAAATCTGGGATAATAAAGCCGTAAACCTAGAGCCTGTTATTAGGGCTTACTCTATGGCGAATTATCCTGAAGAGAAAGGAGTCATAAAATTTAATATTAGAATTGCCTCTCCACCTCCAGGTACTGATTTCCCTCCAGGTGTTATGTCTTCATGGACATTTAACCTAAAACCAGGAGATAAAGTTAAGGTATTTGGGCCATTTGGGGAATTCTTTGCTAAAGAAACACCAAATGAAATGGTTTTTGTTGGCGGAGGTGCTGGTATGGCTCCTATGAGATCACACATCTTTGATCAATTGTTACGAATTAATACTGACAGGAAAATTACTTTTTGGTATGGAGCTAGAAGCCTTAAAGAAATGTTTTATGTAGATGAATTTAATGACCTTGCTGAACAATATGATAATTTTGAATGGCATGTAGCATTATCTGATCCTCAGGATGAAGATGATTGGGATGGAGATACAGGTTTTATCCATAATGTTTTATATGAAAATTATTTAAAAAATCATGAAGCACCAGAGGACTGTGAGTATTATATGTGTGGCCCACCTATGATGAACAAAGCTGTTATAGATTTATTGCTAAATATAGGAGTTGAACCAGAGAATATAGCGTTAGATGATTTTGGTGGTTAACTAAAAGTTGTTGAATAGGTATATTTTTTCTAAATTATTAGCTTTATCTGTAGGTCTGTTCTGTATATATCTTGCTTATAATTTCAATTCAACCAATTTATACTCAATTTCAGGCAATGCCTATGGAACAACTTGGTCTGTTTCTTCTACAGAATTTATTGCAGATCATCATGAGAAAAAAATATTAGCTATTATTGATGATGTTGATAACACTGCATCGAACTATAAATCAGACTCAGAGATAGCAATAATTAATAACAGCCCAATTAAAACTGAGCTTGTGATATCCAATGATCTTTACTCAATATTGGATGAAGCTAAATTAACATCAAATATTTTTAAAAGTTTTTATGATATTACACTTGGAAAGGTATCTAGCTCTTTGGGGTTTTCTCCAACATTTAATATAGATGTAAGTAACAACCCAAATGTAAGGACTTATATATTAAATAAATCAAATCAAACTGTTCTTAAAAGTTCTAATTTTTGGTTTGATTTATCATCAATTGCAAAAGGCTATGCTGTTCAAAAAATTCATGAATATTTAATATCTAATAATTTACCGAATCATTTAATTGATATCGGTGGAGAAGTCATTATTAATGGTTTTAACTATAAAGAACCATGGATGGTTGGAATACAAGACCCAAGCTCTTATTCAAATAAATCTATTTATGTTATCAGTAATATAAATGGTGAGATGTTATCAATTGCTACTTCTGGTGAGTATAGAAATTTTAAGATATCTCCAGATGGAACCAAACAAACTCATACTATTAATCCTAATAATCAGAAATCAATTATTAGTAATGTTTTATCAGTTACCGTCCTTGACAGCAAATCGGCTACACAAGCTGATGCTTATGCAACAGGTTTTAATGCTATGGGTGGTGAAGAGTCTATTAATCTAGCAAATAAACAAGGTATTCCTTTAATGTTAATTAATAGTAAAAATGATGAAATAGAATTACTCTTTTCTGATAAATGGTATGATTTTGTTTATGAGTGATATTTTTTTAGGTTTTATGGTTATAGCGCTGTCTTTTACAGGATTAGCACTAGGATTGATTTTGAGAAATCAACCGATAAAAGGGTCATGCGGTGGCATGGCTAACCTAGAAGAGGGTGCACCATGCCAAATATGTGGAAGAACTGATACAGAAGTCTGTGATCAGAACTGATTCATAGTATTGTCTTCGCCAGCTGCTTTTAATGCAGCCTCACCTGCAAAGTATTCTTTATGATCGTCACCCATATCAGAACCTGACATATTTTGGTGTTTAACACATGCAATTCCTTCTCTAATTTCTTTTCTCTGAACTCCAGCTACATAGCCTAGCATTCCATTATTACCAAAATACTCTTTGGCTAGATTATCTGTAGACAGTGCAGCTGTGTGATATGTTGGTAGGGTAATAAGATGATGAAATATTCCGGCTTCTCTAGCAGCATCTGCTTGGAAAGTTCTTATTTTATTATCTGCCTCAACTGCTAATTCAGATGTATCATAACTTTCATTCATTAGATCACTTCTATCATATGAAGATACATCCTGATCGTTTTCAACCATTGCATCAAAAACTTGTTGTCGGAAATTTAAAGTCCAATTGAATGATGGACTATTGTTATAGACTAGTTTTGCATTAGGTACTACTTTCTTAATTTCATCCATCATTGCCCCTATTTGACCAATATGAGGCTTTTCAGTCTCTATCCAAATCAAGTCTGCTCCATTTTGAAGACTTGTGATGGAATCTAAAATACATCTTGCTTCTCCTGTTCCAGCTTTAAATTGATATAAGTTACTAGGAAGCCTTTTTGGCCTAACAATTTTTCCATCCTGACTAATCATTACATCACCATGATTCATTGTTTCTGGTGTAACCTCTTCAACATCAAGAAATGAATTATACTGATCACCCAAATCTCCTTTTTCGCTAGTTACTGCAATTTGTTTAGTAAGACCAGCACCCAAAGAGTCTGTTCTTGCAACAATGACACCATCATCTACACCAAGCTCAAGAAAAGCATATCTAACTGCATTAATCTTTGCTAAAAAATCTGCATGAGGCACAGTTACTTTTCCATCCTGGTGTCCACATTGTTTTTCATCAGATACTTGATTTTCAATCTGAATACAACAAGCTCCAGCCTCAATCATTTGTTTAGCCATTAAATAGGTAGCTTCTTCATTACCAAAACCAGCATCAATATCAGCTATTATTGGAACAACATGTGTTTGAAAATTATCTATTTCATTCTGGACAGTTTCTTTAGAACTCCCTTCAGCAGCATCAAGTTTTCTGTATAAACCACCAAGCTCTCTGGCATCTGCTTGACGTAAGAATTGATAAAGTTCTGCAATTAAACTAGCTACTGATGTTTTTTCATGCATTGATTGATCTGGTAGTGGGCCAAATTCAGATCGTAATGCTGCTACCATCCATCCAGATAAATATAAATATTTTCTATCAGTAGTTTTGAAATGTTTCTTAATTGAAATCATCTTTTGTTGACCTATAAAACCATGCCAACATCCCAATGACTGGGTATAGTCAGCAGTATTATTGTCATACGCATCCATATCTTTCCTCATAATACCTGCTGTATATTTTGCTATATCTATACCTGTCTTGAACTTATTTTGCATTCTCATCCGTGCAACATAATCAGGGTTGATTGCATCCCAATGAGGTGAGTTCATATCAGGTATGTTTGATGCTTTTTCTAGTTGATCTTTATGGTTTGTCATAATAATAGTCTCTGAAATTAAAATTATGTAGTGAAGTAGATAATATATAACCCAAACTGTCAATAATATTTTAAAAATCCCTATTTACAGATGTTTTAAGGTGTATTTCTATGTAGTTTTGCTACAAAAAAGCTTATAAATTAGTATTTTGATAAGAATACAGATAAACCAGTATAAGTTGATGGCATTAATGAAATAAGTTTATTTTTTGATTTATCCGATATATTAAGATTATTTATAAATTCTTTATAAGACTTCTGTGTAAGCTTAGATCCTCTCGAGAGTTGTTTAAGCTGCTCATATGCATCAGGGATACCCTCATATCGCATAAGAGTTTGTACCGCTTCTGTAAGAACTTCCCAATTAAGATCTAATTCTTTTTCTATACTTGTTAAATTTGGTGTTATTTTTGAGAGGCCTTTATTAGTTGATATTAATGCTATTGCTGAATATCCAAAACCTAAACCAATATTTCTTAAGACGGTTGAATCAGATAGATCTCTTTGATGTCTAGATTTTGTTAATTTATCTGCAAAAAAATTAAATAGTGATGATGAAATTCCAAAATTGCCTTCAGCATTTTCAAAATCAATTGGATTGACCTTATGAGGCATTGTTGATGAGCCAACTTCATTTTTGTTTAGTTTAAGTTTAAATATATCGTTTGAAATATAAATCCAACAGTCCTGAGAAAGATCAGTAAGAATATTATTAATTCTTATGACTGAATGAGATACTTCTGCAATCCAATCATGTGGCTCTATTTGTGTTGTAAATAAATTTTGCTCAACCTTAAACTGCTTTAAAAATTTCTTATTAATTTTTGGCCAATTAATAGAATCATCTACTATTTCAAAAGTATGAAAATTTCCCGTTGCTCCGCTATATTTAGCTAATGGTTTAATCATTTTTAGCAGCTTTAATTCTCTATCAAGTCTTGAGGTATAAACTTTAAATTCTTTACCCAAGGTAGAAGGGGAAGCGGCTTGACCATGGGTCCTAGCCAAGAAAGCTATCTTTGACCATTTTTTAGAATAATTCTTTAAGGTTTTATTAACTTTATTAATTTCATTTATTAATAATAAAATTCCATCCTTTGTTAAAACTGCATAGCTAAGTGAATTTATATCTTCACTTGTTAAGCCAAAATGAATTAGATGAACATATTTTTTAAGGATATTATCTTTATTAAAAAAGTCAGCAATAAAATATTCAACAGCTTTAACATCATGATTAGTGATAGATTCAATTTTCTTAATTTTAATTACATACTTATCATCAAAATTATTTTTAAACTTATTAATTTTATTAATAGATTCTTTGCTCAATGGTTTAAATGATTTAGGTAAATTTGTACAAAGAAATATAAGCCATTCTATTTCAATTTCAAATCGTATTTTTATTAATGCTGACTCGCTAAAATTCTGTCTTAGATCAGAAATTTTATTTGCATATCTATTATCTAGTGGTGAGATGTTGTCATGATCATATTTCATTTGTTTATTTTATCATCCTTTAAATGAGCTCTAATTAAATTAAAAAGTTTCTTCAATAATTCCGCCACCTAAGCATATATCATTATCATAAAAAACTGCTGATTGACCTGGTGCAATTGCTCTAATTTTATTTTTAAAAGTTACCATGATTCTTTTTTTATCTAAACTAATCGAACATTCAACTGGTGTATGTTGATGCCTAACCTGAATAAGACATTTCATTGGGAGCTCATAGTTAATATCATTTATCCAATTAATTTTCTCTACATAAATACCAGAGTTCATTAGTAGTTGGTTATCAACACCTTGGCAGACATGTATTTCATTGTTCTTTATATCTTTCTTAAATACATACCAAGGTAGCTCATCAGCTCCTTTAACACCTCCAATTTGCAAACCCTGTCTTTGTCCTTCAGTGAATAAAATTGATCCTTGATGTTCGCCTATTACATTTCCATTCTCATCTTTAATTTTTCCTTTTGAAAATGATATAAATCTATTTAAGAAATCTTTTAAGTTACGTTCTCCAACAAAACAAATACCTACTGAATCTTTTTTATCAGCAGTAATTAAGTTTTCTTTTAGTGCTATTTCTCTTACCTCATCCTTAGTTAAATCTGATAAAGGAAAAATACATCTTTTAAATTCATTTTCGTTAACTTCATGAAGGAAGTATGTTTGATCTTTAAATAAATCTTTAGCTCTAGCTAAGAATTTATGATTATCTTTGTTAACAATTTTCGCGTAGTGACCAGTTGCTATAAAATCAGCTCCAATATTGAATGCATAATCTAAGAAAGATTTAAATTTAATTTCCCTATTACATAATATATCTGGATTAGGTGTTCTTCCTTTTTCATGTTCACTTAAAAAATTTGTAAAAACTCTTTCCCAGTATTCGTCAGAAAAATTAGCCTTATGAAGAGGAATGTCTAGTTTGTCACAAACTGCAGATGCATCTTTAAAATCAATTTCTGAAGTACATACTTCACCTGGCTCACTTTGCCAGTTTTTCATAAAAAGACCTTTCACATCATAACCTTGCTGTTTTAATAGATATGCGGTTACAGATGAATCAACTCCACCTGACATCCCAACAACTACTGTCTTATTTTGCATCTTTCTTCTCTTTTCTAAGTGTTATATTAAATTAATAAAGAGTATAATTATGACCGATTTGGAAGCTAAAATCTTAATACAGAGGTCAATAAGTAAATGAAATTCGATAAAATTAAAGAACCAGAGTCAGGATCTAAAATATCTATAACTGATGGCAAATTAAACGTACCAAATAATCCTATAATTCCATTTATAGAAGGCGACGGTATCGGTGTTGATATTACACCTGCTATGTTAAAAGTTGTTGATACAGCAGTAAAAATTGCTTACGAAGGCGAAAGAAAAATTGAATGGATGGAAGTTTATTGTGGAGAAAAATCAACTAACGTATATACCAAAGATACCTGGCTTCCTGATGAGACTATTGAAGCATTGAAAGAATATGTAGTTAGCATAAAAGGGCCCTTAACTACGCCAATTGGTGGTGGTATAAGGTCATTGAATGTTTCATTAAGACAAATTCTTGATTTATATGTTTGCCTAAGACCTATTAGATACTTTGATGGCGTTCCATCGCCTGTTAAAAGACCACAAGATACAGATATGATTATTTTTAGAGAAAATTCTGAGGATATTTATTCTGGTATTGAATTTAAGGCTGAGTCGGATGAATCTAAGAAAGTAGTTGAGATTCTTAAAAAAGAATTTGGTATTGATCAAATCCGCTTTCCAGATACTGTTGGTATTGGTGTTAAACCAATTTCTAAAGAAGGTACTGAAAGGTTAGTAAAAAAAGCTATAGATTATGCTATTGATAATGACAGATCCTCTGTAACACTTGTTCATAAAGGTAATATTATGAAATATACCGAAGGTGCTTTTAGGGATTGGGGTTATGAAGTATCAAAAACTGATTATCAAGCAGAAGATCTAGATGGAGGACCTTGGCAAGTTATTAAAAATCCGAATAATGGTAAATCTATAATTATTAATGACGTTATATGTGACGCATTCCTACAACAAATTCTTTTAAGACCAACAGATTATGATGTTATTGCAACTATGAATCTTAATGGTGATTATATTTCAGACGCACTAGCAGCTTGTGTAGGTGGTATTGGTATAGCACCAGGCGCAAATCTTTCTGATGACTATGCTGTATTTGAAGCTACTCATGGAACAGCTCCAAAATATGCTGGCCAGGATAAAGTTAATCCAGGAAGCCTTATCCTTTCTGCTGAAATGATGCTAAGGCATATGGGATGGGTAGAGGCAGCAGATTTAATCATTAGCTCAATGGAAAGAACAATTGGTGCTAAAAAAGTTACTTATGACTTTGAGCGTATGATGGAAGGGGCTGATCTCGTTTCATGTTCTGGATTTGCTGATGAGATGATTAAAAGAATGTAATGATTAAGCTTTCTATAGAAGAAATAGATAATGAAAATGATTATGGTTCATCTGTATTAGAAAAAGAACCTGAAGTTAAAGAGCCTCCTTTATATCAGGTTATTTTATTAAATGATGACTATACTCCTATGGAGTTTGTAGTTTATGTCTTACAAACTGTTTTTAATCATACCCACGAGCAATCAACAAAAATAATGATGGCTGTCCATACAAAAGGTATGGGGGTATGTGGTATATTTTCTAAAGAGATCGCTGAGATGATGTCATATGAAGTTAATGAAATGGCAAAACATCACAACCATCCACTTTTAAGTGAAATAGAACCATTAACGGATTAGTATGTTTAGTAAAGATTTAGAAATTTCAATTGCTAGCTTGTTTGATCAAGCTCAAGAGATAAATATTCAATATCTAACTGTTGAGCATTTATTTTTGATGATTCTCAATGACTATAATGTAAAAGATTTTATAGAATCAAAAGATATTCAAGTTCAATCGCTAAAAGATAGTCTTAATGATCATCTTAAACAAACTAGCATTATGCGAACTGATGCACAAAAAGCTGTTCAACCAACACTTGGTTTTCAAAGAGTTCTACAAAGAGCAGTCTTTCATATTCAATCCTCAGGTAAGGGAGTTGTAAAACCTATAAACATTCTAGTAGCAATTTTTTCTGAAAAAGAATCTCATTCAGTTTACTTACTCAATAAAAATAATATAAATCGTCTTGATGTTGTTACTCATATTTCCCATGGTAGTCCTGAAAAGACAACTATTGAAACTAATTCAAAAGATGAAGAGGTAGAAACGGATGCCCCTAAAGAAAAAAAGGAAAGTAATTATCTTATAAATCTTAATAAGCAGGTTCAAGAAGGCAAGATTGATAAACTTGTTGGGAGAAGTAGAGAAGTTGAAAGAATAATACAAATATTATCTCGTAGAACAAAAAATAACCCTCTATTGGTTGGTGAATCAGGAGTAGGGAAGACAGCTATTGCAGAAGGATTAGCTTATTTAATAACAAGTAGTAATGTTCCAAAGATTTTAGCTAATTCAACAATATATTCTCTTGATATCGCAGCTTTAATAGCTGGAACAAAATATAGAGGAGACTTTGAAAAACGTCTTAAAGAAGTTCTAAAATTTTTAGATAACGAAGATAAGCCTGTATTATTTATAGATGAAATTCATACAATTATTGGTGCTGGTTCTGCTTCTGGAGGGTCTTTGGATGTTTCCAATCTCCTTAAGCCTGCACTAGGTAAGGGTCAGATTAGATGTATCGGTTCTACAACTTTTCAAGAGTACAGAGGTATATTTGATCAAAACCAAGCTTTATCCAGAAGATTCCAAAAAGTTGATGTTTTAGAGCCTAATTACGATGAATGTATTGAAATTCTTGATGGTATTAAAGATGTTTATGAAGAGTACCATAATGTTAATTATTCAAATGAGGCAATAAAAACATCAATTGATTTATCTTCTAAATATATCAATGACAGATTTCTTCCTGATAAAGCTATAGATGTTATCGATGAGACAGGAGCTATGCTTAACATTAGTAGAAAAAACTCAAAAAAAATTACTGTGAATCAATCTGATATTGAAAAAACTATTTCAAAGATTACAAAAATACCAGAACAAAGTATTACAGCAGCTGATAAGAAGAATCTCAAAAATATTGAAGAAAGTCTCAAGCGTGTAATTTTTGGTCAAGATGTGGCTGTAGAAACATTAGCAAATGCAATAAAGCTATCTCGAGTAGGATTAAGAGATGACAATAAAACAATAGGCTCATTTTTATTTACCGGACCAACTGGGGTGGGCAAGACCGAAATATCTAATCAACTTTCAGAAATTATGGGTATAGACCTAGTTCGTTTTGATATGAGTGAGTATATGGAAAGACATACCGTTTCAAGACTTATAGGAGCACCTCCAGGATATGTTGGATTTGATCAAGGCGGTCTTTTAACTGAAGCAGTTGTTAAGTCACCACATTGTGTTTTGCTGCTTGATGAAATTGAAAAAGCTCACCCAGATATATTTAATATATTGCTGCAAGTAATGGATGCCGGTGTATTAACAGATAATAATGGAAGAAAAGCTGATTTCAGGAATGTTATATTAATAATGACAACTAATATTGGTGCCGAATTATTAGGCAGAAGAAATATTGGTTTTAGTACTTCATCAAATGAATCTGATGCAATGAATTCATTGAATAAACTATTTTCACCTGAATTCAGGAACAGGCTAGATGAAATTATACAATTTAACTACTTAGATAAAACTATCATATTATCTATTGTCGATAAGTTCTTAACAAAACTTCAAGCTCAACTTGATAAAAGAAATGTTGAAATAATAGTTTCAGATAACGTTATTGATTGGATAGCTGATAATGGTTATGACAAAGAAATGGGTGCAAGACCAATGGAACGGTTTATTTCAAAAAATATCAAAAAACCCTTAGTTGATAAATTACTATTTGGAAACTTAAAATCAGGCGGGCAAATTAATCTTGATATTAAAAATGGAAATTTGAAATTTAGTGAAGTAAAAAAGAAGGTAAAAGCTTAGCTTATCTTCCTCTAAAGGTTATTCTTCCTACAGTTAAATCATAAGGTGTCATCTCAACCTTAACTTTATCACCAGTTAATATACGAATGTAATGCTTGCGCATTTTTCCAGATATATGAGCTGTAATTACATGATCATTTTCAAGTTTTACTTTAAATTTAGTATTAGGGAGTGTTTCAATCACTTCACCTTCAAACTCTAATGCATCTTCTTTTGACATGTGCATATTTTAAACTATATTTCTTCCAATAGGGGGTTCATATAGTTATATAATTATTAATATAAATTCAATACAGGACATTATTATTATGATTATCAACCCAGGTGAAATTAAGTTAGATGAAGCATTAAATATATGCAAAGAAGCTTTAAAAAAGGGAAGAGAATTAAACTTAATGCCATTAACTGTTACTGTAGTTGATGTAGCAGGTGTTGTAAGAGCATCATTATCTGAAGAGGGTTCAGGATTAATAAGGTCTGATATTGCTTATGCTAAAGCATGGACATGTTTAGCATTTAATGTTTCGTCTAATACATTAAGAGATGTATTTGAAGGTCAACCAAGATTGGCACCAGCTGTAACTGGAATGCAAACAATGGCAGGGGGTAAACTTGTTCCAACACCTGGTGGAATGCTTATCCAAAAAGATGGAAAAAATATTGGCGCCGTTGGTGTAACCGGTGATGTGTCTGATCAAGATGAAATTTGTGCTATTGCTGGTATTGAGTCTGCTAATTTAGTTCCAGGCCATAAATCTAAATAGTTTGCACATAAAGTATTTAGTAGATTTAAAGTCTAAAGAAATACAGTTGATCTGTTATAAATGATTTAAGTATTATCTTCTGCTGGAATTTTTCCTTTTAAAAACTCAGGCATATAATCTACATTTGAATGATTATTAATTCTAATACACTTATTTATAATAGTTCCAATTTCATTAATGGATGTTGTGACTATATCACCGTGTTTAAGTAATTTACCTTGAGTAGCACCAACACCTGATGGTGTTCCCGTAAATATCAGATCTCCAGTATTTAATGTTAGGAATTCTGATATGTAAGAAATGATATCTGGTACTGTAAATATTAAATCATCTGTACTTGTTTCCTGTCTTAATTCATCATTTACATAGCATTGGAGCTGCACTGCATCTTTATTAGTAACTAAATCAGGTGACACCAAACAAGGACCTATTGGTCCAAACGTGTCAAATGATTTACCTAGATTAAACTGAGGAGGGGTTGCATGAAATTGAACAGCTCTATCAGATATATCTTGACCTACAGTTAATCCAGCAACATGTTCCCAAGCATTAGCCTTTGTTATATTTTTACCTTCCTTGCCTATTACAACAACCAGTTCTGCTTCATAATCAACAATATCACTTCTCATTTGAATTTCTTCAAAAGGTCCAACAATACAAGAAGTATGTTTAGTAAAAACCATTGGAAATGGCGGAATCTCCATACCGCTTTCTTCTGCATGCGCTTTATAATTTAAACCAACAGCAAAACAATTTCTAGAATTTGTAATAGGTGCTCCTAATAAAGAGTTTTCTATCAATCCTGTTGGTTCAAAGTTATTAATGTTACTAGATAATTCATGCAAATCATTTAACGAATCTAATACTTCTGATGGGTCTGATGAAATTTTACCCTGGGAAATAGTATTTATATCATAATAAGATTCACCATAAATAAGAGATGATTTACCATTTACGTTTGCTAATTTAAAACCCATTTTTTCTCCTTAATATTTTTTGAAAAATAAATCATGGTGAAGGTAATTACTCCACCATGATTTTCTTAGCTATTGATCAGGGGGACCAATAATTAATAGTTCAACTTAAAAAGTTTTTCTAACTGATAGACCAACTTCTTTTCCAGGAGCCCATAGTGCAAAATGCGATCCAGGTACTAGGGGTAAGTCTAATAGTTGGGTAGCAGTTATTTCATCTGTAACATTTCTTGCAAATACGGATACATTTAACCCGTTAGAATGCTCAAAAGATGCACTTAAATTAATTTTTGTATAAGCTTCTTGAAAAGCATCTGGGTCATTGTCAGTATTTGTATATACCTCATCTTGATAATTCGCATTAACTGAAAGGACCATATCCCAATCTGCACTTAGATTATTGTAATAATTTGCATACATTGAAGCAGCTAGCTCTGGTGCATTATTACCAGTTTGTCCAGCTTGATTTTGTACACAACCAATCTTAGTTAAATTAGCTAGTCTATAAGCAACTTCTTGATCTGCTGTACAACCACCTACATATGCTCCATATGCAAAATCAAGAGTTGTAGCTGAACCTCCAATTACAATATTATCAGTTGGAGCCCAAGTAAATTCTGCTTCTACTCCATCTATTTCTGATTCACCAGCATTTGAAACCTGAAATGATGATCCGTTAAAAATTGATACTTGCATATCTGTATAGTCGGTTGAGAAGTAAGCAAAACTAGCTCTTAGACTTCTTTCAGGAAAATCCATTTTTGCACCAATTTCTAATGTTTCAGCCTGTTCAGCATCAAACTGAAAAGCATCACCAGGTGTAGTGGAGTTTATTTGAGGAGCATTTTCAGATCCATCAAAACCACCCATTTTGTAACCTTCTGCATAACTTAAATAAAGGCGAGTAGTATCAGAAAAATCATATAGTACTTTTAAAGAAGGAGTAGTATGATTTTCTGATCTGGATTGAATCGGAAAGTTATGAACTTTTCGGCTAGCCAAAGCATTAAAAACACCAAGTACTGGTGGTGCCAATGTAAAGTTCTCCCTTCCTAATCCTCCAGGAGTTGCAGAAGAGCTCATACCTTGAATACTTTTAACATCTTTTTCATCATCAGAAAAACGAACACCAGCTTTTATAGTTAATTTATCACTAACATAATAGGTACCTTCAGCAAAAATTGATTTGGTAGTAGATTTCTGATCATTAGATGTATGTGTGGCAGCAAAATCTGCAGAAAAGGCTCCTCTAGTCTGAAGAGCGAAGATGTTTGGAAGAGGGAATATTTGACCAAAAAGACCTCCAACTGACATATCAAACATGCCATCATTTATTCCATCGTAATGAATATCATCGTAGTAAAAACCAAAAATATATTCAAATTTATCGTCTACTGGAGAAGATATAGTTACTTCTTGGGTTACAGATTTAAAATCAACATCATTATCAACAGCAATTAGAGCAAGAGGTCCAAAATCTGCATCAAGCCCCCACTTATAATCGTATACAGAATATGATGTTGTAGACACAACATCATGATCGTTCCATGATGTGGAAAGTTTTAAAATTGCATTATCTGAATCAACAGTTCCTCCTGTAGGATTTTGATAGGTTGTATTATCTGAATAAGTAACACCAGGAACTCCCACAATTTGATCTGAGAAGAATGCATTAGTTATTCTCCAATTAATTACTGCGCCTGTATATGGAGGAGTAGCTGTTGCTAATGCTCCAAATGGTGCAGAAAGTTCATATTTATATATACCAGCTTCTGAGCCTTTTTTTTCTGAACTTAAAGAAGATAATTTTAAATTTACTTCCATATTATCTAATTCCCATAACATAGTAGCTCTTATTGCCTCAGATTCATTTTCTGGACTACTGCCAGTGTCCTGGTAAGCATTTGTGACCCATCCATCTGACATTTCTTTTTGGACAGCTATTCTCATTGCAAATGAATCACTGACAGGAATATTCATAGCTCCGTTATATTTTTTAGTATTCCATTCAGGGACATATTCAATACCCCAGTTTCCCTCAGTTTCACCACCAATGGTAGGTGATTTACTAACCATATTAATAACACCACCAATAGTATTTTTACCAAATAGAACACCTTGAGTTCCTCTCAAAACCTCAACCCTCTCAACATCCATTAGGGGAGATGAGTATTGAGACCCTTGAGTAATTGGCATGCCATCTATAAAAGTTGTAATTGATTGAGAAAAACCTTTATTTGTTCCTGATCCAATACCTCTCATATATACATTCCATTCACCCGCGCCCTTTGATATATGTAATCCAGGAATATATTCAGCAAGATGTTTCATTGATGTTACACCTCTGGATTCAATCATCTCATCAGAAAGAACTTGAATTGAAATAGGTACCTCTGAAAGACCTTCCTCTTTCTTCTGTGCTGTTACAACAACTTCTTCAAGTCTTGAATCAGATGACTCTTGTGATATTACATCCTGAACATATAGACCTGTAAAAATAAAAGTGTATGTTAAAAACATTTTTTTAATTGACATATTTTCCCCCTAGGAAATATAAATATTGATTTATTTATTCTAACCACTTGGATAGAAAATTACAACTATCCAGTTGGATAAAATAATAATTTATGTTTTACTTATGACATATGAAATTATTTGATTTAATTTAATGCATAAAATAGAGCTATATGGATACGGTGAGTCTGTTGCCTCAAATATGGCAAGAGTTGCTTTATCTGAAAAAAATATTTCTTATGATTACAATCTTTTATATTTGGAATCTAAAGGTGACCATCTATCCAAAAAGTACAAAAAGTTAAATCCTAAAAATCTAGTTCCCACTATGATTGATAACGGAAATGTTATTCCTGACAGCATCCAAATAATGCGTCATATTAATTCTACCTATATTGATGGTACAGATCTTTTTCCTGAAAATATCAACCAAGATATATTTAACAACCTTCTGGATTTTGTAAAACTTGATGAGAAAAAAGAGCTAGGTGAGACATTAGGAACAACCGCTGGTGGTATTTCAGCAACTATCTTAGTAAGACTTTTGTGTAAAAGATCTTTACTGAGTGTTATTTGGGATTATTCAACCAAACATTCCATCAAAAAAAGAATACCTATTTTTATCCTTTTAAGGATTCTTGGTAAACCACCTGAAAAGTTGTGTAAAAAAATGGTTTTAGCACTATCCAAGCATCTAGTTTATATAGAGGATATTCTTAAACATGAAAAGCCATTTATGATGGGAGATCAATATACTGCAATAGACTCCTGCATGACTTCAATTCTTCATAGAATTAATGAGATGAGATTTACTAATCTTTTAACAAGTGAGAATTTACCAAACATAGCTAAATATTGGAAAATTATTCAAGCTAGACCCAGTTATAAAGAAGGAATATTAGATTATGTAACTGGTGAATGGGAGATAGAAATTCAATCATTATATGGCAATGGATCTAATAAATATGAAGATCTTGCTTTGTCAGAAATTACTAGATTATTAAAGGAGAAATAATTATGAAAGAACCTATATGTAAAATAGCTGACATTATTTATGTCAGATTTGAGCTTGAGGAATTTGAGGCTCAAAAGAAATATTTAAATCATTTTGGAATGATTCTTGCGCATGAAAATGAAAATAGTATTTTTTTTAGAGGAACAGGTACATCACCTTATATATATGTAGCTACTAAAGGTAATGAAAATAAATATATAGGCTCAGCATATGAAGCTAATAATTATTCAGATTTAGAAGCTTTATCTAATGAATTTAATGTTGATATTGTTGAAAATAATGAGCCTGGTGGAGGGCATAAAGTTACTATTATTGATCCTGACGGTATTGAAGTTGAGGTTTGTCACGGAATGGTACCTGCAGAACCTGTTGCTATTGTTTCAAAAGTATTAAATACAGGTCAATCAAAGCAAAGAGAAAATGAATTACAACGTTTTGGACGTGCATCTGATGAATGGCAGGTTCATGGTGATAAATGGGTGTATGAGTTAACTTCAAAAGTAAAAAGATTAGGGCATACCGCTATTAATTGTAAAGATCCTCAAGCATCTATTGATTGGTATGCAAACACTCTTGGTTTTTTAACTAGTAATAACTGTATTGGGCCAGATGGTAACTCAATGGGCGCTTTTATGAGATGCAACCAAGGTAATAAACCTGTTGATCATCACACATTAAATAACATGGGTTTGCCCGGTAATATGGATGTTGTTGCTTATGGACATGCAGGTTATGAGGTAACAGATTCAGTAGATGACTTAATGGCAGGTCATTACCATATGAAAACGGTTGATGAGTATTATCATGAATGGGGCATAGGTAGACATTTACTTGGTAGTCAGATGTATGATTATTGGAGAGATCCACATGGATTTACACATGAACATTGGACTGATGGAGACCTTATAGATGCTTCAGTACCAACTGAGAATTCAGGATTTAGAGATCTGGCTATGGCTCAATATGGGCCAGAAGTACCAAATACCTTTGGTATAACTATGCCTGTTGATCAAATTGACAATGCAAGGGCTGAAAACCCAACAATACCAGGCATGATTAAAGAAATGGAAATGGCTGCAAAAGCTTCTACTGAGGACTAATAATGGTTGAACTAACTGATGATCAAAAAATAGCAGTAGCTGCTGCTCAAGAAACTTTTTCTAATTTAAAAAATAATAATGAAGCGCTAAATGATTCCCAATTAAATTTATTGTTTGGTGAAGCAAGAAGTATGAATGGTTGGCAAGATAAAGATGTCTCTGAGGAACTAATTAGATCTATTTATGAGCTTACAAAAATGGGTCCAACAAGCACCAATTGCTGTCCTGCCCGATTTAAGTTTATAAAAAGTGAGGAACAAAAACTTAAACTCAAAGAATCTCTTTTACCTAACAATATAGATAAAGTTATGTCTGCTCCTGTTATTGCAATTATAGGATTTGATCTAGATTTTTCTGACAATATGGGCAAGCTGTTTCCACATATGGATGTTGCACCAATGTATAAAAATAATGAAATCATGAATCACTCAACTGCTTTTAGAAATAGCAGTCTTCAAGGTGCATATTTTATGATGGTATCAAGAGCTTTAGGTTTAGATTGTGGGCCTATGTCTGGGTTTAATAATGCAATTGTTGATGAAGTATTTTTCAGCGGAACAAATATTAAATCAAATTTTCTTTGTTGTATTGGATATGGCGATCCATCTAAAATATTTATGAGACTTCCTCGTTTAGATTTTAATGAGGTATGTGAAATTATCTAACTTTGTATCTTTTGTATGCAAATCGGCATGTTACAAACAAAAGTATTAGTCCTATTAGTTGATATTTGAATGATTGAATTAAAACCCATATCATTACAAACAAACCTACCGTCTTTGATACAGGCTCGTTAAGCTCGTAATCTCTATCCAACCAAGGTGAGCCAACCACATCTCCACCTTCGGAATCTCCGTGCAGGTATGCATGCACAGGGTCTATTGTACCTATACTATTAAGCTCTTTGATATTCATCAAAGTATCTTTCATTTCATCAAAAATATTTATTTCAGTAGTTGATAAATCTACAGTTTCATAGGGATCATTAACTATATTAAAAAGCTTAAAGGTACCTTCTACATTAAACATTACTGGTTTTTTATAATAAAGCTTCCATTCGTTATTAAAGAGCGCTCTTTCATCAAAGATGATCTTATTTCCAACAAATGCATTATCAGGAGGTGTGATTTTATTTGTTACTAGATTAGACCATCTATCAACTCCATCAATGAGTAAATCTTCATCATAACCAATCCCTGTTGCTGTTAAGAGTGTTGGAAGTAAATCTTGTATAAACATAAATTGATCAGTTTTTGATTGTTCAAGGATTCCTTTCCACCATATAGCTGCAGGTACTCTTATTCCACCATCGAGAGCTGAAGTTTTGCTACCTCTAAGACCAGCGGTACTGCCCTTAGATTTAGTTAAACCGGGTGCAATTGTTTTAACTATAGGATTTATATCGAAAACAGGTCCATTATCGCTTAAAAATATAATGATAGTTTCCTCAAGCAACCCAGAAGCTTTTATTGAATTAATAATTCTGCCAATTTCAATATCAAGCTTGCTAATATTTGCAGCATAATTTCGGTCTAGCTCATCTTCTATATATAAAAAATTATTAACATCTTCTTCAGGAGCCTCAATTGGTGTGTGAGGAGCATTAAATGCGACATAAAGAAAAAGAGGGCGGTCGTCATCTTTATTTTCAATTATGTTAATAGCTTCATCAGCAATTAATTCTGTTGAGTATCCATCTTCACTTAATGAGACGCCATCTCTATGCCAGTCCATTCGATTGGTGTGAACATGATCATAGTAGCCGATACCACCTAACATATGACCATAACTAGAATCAAAACCTCTATTGGTTGGTAAATATTCTTCTTTATGCATGCCTAGATGCCACTTGCCAGATAATGCTGTCTGATAACCAGCCTCTTTAAAATATTCTGGCATTATTTTTAGGTGTTCGGGTAGACCTGTTTGTTCAGCTGATGGGTTCATGAAGGGCCTAATAACTCCATGATTAAATATATGAAGTCCTGTTAATAATGACGCTCTAGTAGGACTACATGTCGGATTAGCGTAAAACCTATTTAATTCAATACCATTTGAAACAAAACTATCGATATTTGGTGTGGGTATAAATCCGTCATGATATGAAACATCGCCCCAACCAAGATCATCAGTGAGTATTATTATTACATTGGGTTGACTATAAATGGACAGCGTAAAAAATAATAATAAAATATTATAGAACTTCATTTAAACCTAAATCCCTTGCTTTAAAGAATAAATCCATGAATTTTTTCATTTCTTCTTCACTGATATCTAAAACTTCCATAATATATGGCTTCATTGATGCAAGCCCAAATTCTAGAACCATAATCAATGCAATAGCAGCTTTCATATCAGCAGTAGGCTTTTTTTTATTTTTTAACTTAACTAACTGATCTAGAGTTTTTTTAGACATTGATAGATTAGAATCAACCTGCACTCGGACTAGGTCCATGCGGTTGTCTAGCACTGCTCTTATGATTGCTTTAAAGTAATTATTTGTTATATCTCCTAGTGGCTCTCTAATCATATTGTCTGGAGAAACATTTCTTCTTTGTAATTGCTCAATATGTTCAAAAGCAAGTAACTTGTATGTAGCAATAAGCAAGCCGTCTTTGCCACCAAAGTAGTGATGTATTTGAGCATGATTTACACCAGCATGGTCGGCTATGTCTCTGATACTCAATTGGTTAGGCCCTATAGAGCCGACAAGCACTGCAGCTGATTCAATTAATCTTTTCTCAACATTCTCTCTGCCTTTTGTTTTATTACTTTTAATTGTTTTTAATTTAGATACTTTGTTCATGTTAGCTCGCTTATTAATTTTTTATTTAATTCATCAACTTTTGTAATCATTGATTCATCATCACAACATCCGTATACATGCCTGTCTGGTCTTATTATAACTGCTGAAATATTATTATCCCTTTTCCACTTTATAAAATTACTATCTTCATTAAATAGACTATCTTTATCTATCAAATAAATATTATTTTCAAATATTTTTGAGCTTTCTAATGCTTTAATATCATTAAACAATATTTCATTTTGATCAAAAACTATTAATGCAAAGGAATAACCTATGAATTGATCAAATGGTTTGTTATCCACTTTAAGGTCTAAACTTGGTTGTGATATTACAATACCGTTTGCTTTATTCGGATATAAAGACTTATCTATCAATCCATTATCAATTTGCCAAGGATGGTAAAAATCAAAAAAGCTTAATAATTTTGGAAAAATTCTGGCCATGTTAAGCAATGTATCTCTAATCAAAGCTATATATTTATTCTGAGTTCCAATAACCCCGCCATGTTTGATAGCAGTTTCAGTGACTGATTTAACGATTGATATTCGCTCATCAGAATATGTTTCTAAGATCCTGTCAGCATACTTACCTCTAATCACTCCATCTAACTTCCAATGAAGGTTGTAAACGTCCTTTATTCCTTGACACAAGCCTTGACCGAGAAAGGGGGGCATTTGATGAGCTGAGTCCCCAACCAAAAAGCAGTTATTTGACTTAAAGGTATCTGCAACAAGCCCATGAAAAGTATATTTACTAGCTCTAAGTATATTGCCAGTATTGATATCAATATCAGGATTTAGTCGCCATGCATGTTTTTTCATCATTGAACGAATTGAGCTATGCTTTTCTACTTTATTAACATCGTCGTCTTCATTAAATTTAAATTCCCATCTAATGTGGCGCCCTGAAATATGTGCAACAGTTGTAGGTCTTTTATAATCACATATATGCATAGGGCCAGCTAAAATTTCATAATTTGGATCTATTTCATAATCCACAACAATCCAATCTTGATCACATTTGTAATCAAAGGATCTTATATCAAGCTTTTGTCTTACAAAGCTATTAGCACCATCACATGCTAATACATATGTTGATGAAATTTTCTCTTCTTCACCCGTATCTACATTGGTTATGGTTAAATGATTATTATTAATTTCTGACGATAGTTCTGTAAGGGACTTACCTAATTTAAAAGTTATATTTTCATATTTTAGCGCTCTTGATCTCAAATCTTTTTCAAGATCGGGTTGGCTAAAACCAACAGTTTCATAATATCCATTAGGCTGTGGGTTATTTGAAAAATCAACATATACGATTTCTTTACCTTTTTTATTTATAAATTTAAGCCCTTCAAATGAAGTTCTGGCTATATCATCAATAATACCGATTGACTGAAAAATTCTTTGAGTTTGTCCATCAAGAGCCACAGCTCGAGGTATATCCCATATATCTTTTTTTGGTTCAATAACTACTACATCATGACCACTTGCACCAAACATGTTTGCTGCAACTGCGCCCACAGGACCGTAACCAATTATTGCTATATCGAAATGCATTTAATATATATATACATAAATTTTATTGATTAAGTTTAGTCAAGTGGTTAGGATAGTCAATATAAATATCATATATGATTAGGAATTAAATATGTATCAAGTAACAAATTATATAAACGGCAAAGAATGTTTCGAATCTAATGAATCAATAAGTATTATAAATCCGTCATATGGTTCTAATATAGGTGAAGTTCTTTATGCAACTAAGGACACCACTAATAATGCCATCAATGCAGCTGCTGAAACTTTTATAACTTGGTCAAAAACTGGTCTGAGTTACAGGGCTGAATTAATACTGAATTTACGACAAGGAATCATCAATAAGTCAGAAGAGATTATAGATATATGCATTACAGAAGCTGGTAAAACAAGGCCTGATGCAGAGGCTGAATTAGATAGAGCTGTTCAAGCTCTTACACATATTGCTGGTGTCCAGCATTTCTATCCATCCATAATGAGTCCTAATGTTGCAGGTGGTATAGATATTACTGATGTTAGATACCCAATTGGTGTTGTTGTTGGTTGTGGACCATTTAATTTTCCAATATTAATACCAATTCTTCATGCATCTATGGCTATAGTTACTGGCAACACCTTTATAGCCAAACCCAGTGAAAAGGTTCCATCAATATCAAGATTATATGCTGATATATTTAAAGAATCAGGTTTCCCAGATGGTTGTTACAACGTTCTTAATGGTGGTAAAGAAATTGTAGAACAACTAGTTTGTCATGAAAAAGTAGCTGGATTGGCATTTATTGGAAGCACACCAGTCGCAAAAAGTTTAAAGATTTTAGGAGTTCAAAACAATACTAAGATTCAGGCACTTGGTGGGGGAAAAAATCATATGATCGTCCTTCCAGACGCTGATCTAGACATGGCAGCAGATGCAGCTGTTTCTGCAAGTTTTGGCGCAGCTGGTCAAAGGTGTATGGCAGTGTCTGTTGTTGTTGCTGTTGGAGATATTGCTGACGAATTAGTTGGTAAAATCAAAGATAGAATACCTAGTCTTGTAATGGGTAAAACAGATAATCCAGATACTCAGCTAGGTCCAGTTATTTCAAAAGAAAATAAAGATCGTATTTATTCATTTATAGATTTAGCAGAGACAGAAGGGGCATCATTAGTTTTTGATGGCAGGCCTTTATCTGATAAGGAGGAAGGCTCTTTTGTTGGCGCTACTTTAATTGATCATGTGAGGCCTGGTATGTCAGTTTATGAGAATGAAATATTTGGACCTGTTTTATGTTTTGTTAGGGCTAGTTCATATGAGGAAGCTATGGATATAACTGATAGTCATAAACTTGGTAATGGTGCTGCGCTATTCACACGTGATGGCGGAGTTGCACAAAAATGGGCAAATGAAGTTCAAGCAGGGTCTGTTGGCATCAATGTACCAATACCTCTTCCTACATACTCTCATAGTTTTGGTGGTTGGAAAGATAGTGGTTTTTCAGAAACTAAAGCATTTGGTAATTCATCTATAGATTTTTATACAAAAACTAAATCAATTGCTACAAGATGGCCTAATCCAGCTGATAGCAAAGTAGACTTAGGATTCCCAAAAAACGATAATTGATGTTGGATTCTCTTCTAAAGAGTTTTACGTATTTTATTTTTATATTTATAGATACTTATATTTATTTAGAGATGAGATAGAAGATATTTATCCTGATGCTGTTCATCAATCTTCAGGAGTTGTTTGTCAAAATCAATTTATAACGAGTAAAGGTAGCTATAAAATGATAAAAACAAAAGCTGGTTCAAGTTTTAGTAGATTTAGTTTAATACCTGAATCAGCCCATTTTAATGTAATAGAAAATCCTGAATCATGTGCTAATGCAATATATGATTTTATTAGTAGTTTAAAATAAAGCAGGAACATAAAATAATTTACATTTAAATCTTCTTGGATGATATATTTCTTCTTATGCAAAGAAGATCTTTTTTAAAGTTTTTTAGCCTTTTAATATCTGTATTTAATATAAGAATCTTAGCGAAAGAAAGCGATACAAAAATATTGTTTAATCACGGGGTTGCTAGTGGTGATCCAACTCATGACAGGGTAATAATTTGGTCTAAAATTACAAAAAATACAAATAAAAAAATAAATGCTACCTGGCAGATATCAACTAAAAAAGATTTTACAAATATAATTACTTCAGGAACAACCAAGTCGTATGCGCATAATGATTTTACATTAAAGGTTGATGTAAATATCCCACTCGAATATAACGCAAAAAAAATCTATTATCGTTTTATTGTAAACAATATCTTTTCCCCAATTGGCACTACCAAAACTTTACCAATCTCAAACCCTGATAAATTTAATTTAGCTTTTTGTAGTTGCTCTAATTATCCAGCTGGTTTTTTTAATGCATATAGAGAGATAGCTCTTGATAGTGATATTGATGTAGTTTTGCATTTAGGAGACTATTTATATGAGTATGGTGCAGATGGATATGCCACAGAGGATGCTAAAAAACTTAATAGGGTGGTTGATCCAATTACTGAGATTGTTAGCCTAGATGATTATAGAAAACGTCATGCGCTTTATAAAACTGATGAAGACCTCCAATTATTGCATTCAAAAAAACCAATGATTCCAGTTTGGGATGATCATGAGTTTGCTAATGATTCATGGAAAAATGGAGCTGAAAACCATACATATGATGAGGGGTATTTTTCAACAAGAAAGGCCAATGCATTAAAAGCCTACTATGAATGGATGCCAATTAGAGAATCAAATTCAAAATTAAAAATATGGAGAAAGTTTGAAATAGGGTCTTTATTTCAATTATTAATGCTAGATACAAGATCTATATATAGAGATAAACAATTAAATTTTGATAATTACTTTAAAGACAATGAATTTAATAAAAAACAATATATGAAAGACCTTCAAAAGAAAAGAAATCTAGTCGGTGCCGAACAATTTAAATGGCTTGATAAAAATATTAATAATAAATTTAAATGGTCGGTTATTGGACAACAAATTCTCCTTTCGCCAACAGTATTACCTAAAATATTTTCTGAATTAGATAAAAATTCTTTTCCTAAATTCCTTCATAAATACTTAAAAATTGGTGGAATGGATATTCCTTACAATACTGATTCATGGGATGGTTATCCAAAAGAAAGAAACAAGTTACTTAAAATACTTTCTAAAGCACAATCTAGTATCGTTCTTACAGGAGATACACATAACTCATGGATATCAAATTTGTTCAGTGATAGTCAAAATTTTATAGGTGTAGAGATTGCAGCACCTTCAATATCATCACCAAATTCCGTTGATCTATTTAAAAGTATAACCAACGATATTGATCAAGGGTTTATAAAGCAAAATGAAAACCTGAAGTGGGCAAATGGTTCAGGTAAAGGTTTTGTTAAGTTAGCTATAGATTCTAATCAAATTGAAGCTAAATTCATGTATGTAAGTGATATCAAATCTAAACAGTATCAATTAACTGATACCAATAGATTTATTATTAAACATAATCAACCTATATAATTGAACATAATATATATTATGCGAAGTGATGTGTGTATTTAGATATGAATATGTCTCCAATACCCTGTTCTTGAGCTTTTACAAATTTTAGATATTATTAGCAGATGGATATTTTTAAGATAATTTCATC
>Ga0206123_10000030_pt1 | contig 129748 bp, 97 predicted proteins | sample Helgoland_Spring_2_FD_160086 | JGI IMG/M metagenome (GOLD analysis project Ga0206123, IMG submission 160086) | Pelagic subsurface seawater microbial communities from Kabeltonne, Helgoland, North Sea - Helgoland_Spring_Bloom_20160316_1 | ecosystem: Environmental > Aquatic > Marine > Epipelagic ...
GTAATAGGCGAATTGCGTGTTCCATGTCATTCATGATGTTCCCTGCATACAATTTTATTTTAACCCATTTACGAAATCAACAATAGTATTGATTCTTTACTGCCAGATTATTCATAATAAATCAATCCAATCCATTCAACACCCTTGCGTGAGAAACTCACGCGTCGGTACCCTCTGCTTGGATGGGGGAGCAAAGGGGGGCCCTCTGCTCATCAGACAACAGTAGTATCTTGGATTGCGTAAACTATCGACCAAATAGACTCCAAATCAGATTCTCCGTAAGTCATAACTTTGTAGAGTGTTAAAGTACAATCCAATGCGCTGCCTGGAGATAATACGTATTCTTTTCCGTAAGCGCTAAGACTGGTTGAATAAGAGAATGGAACATCTATTCCATTACATTCGTATGCAGTATTGAGTCCATGTGCCTCATACAACAATAATGCGCTCCCAGAGGGTGCACTAATTGTAGCGAATTCTATTCGACAAACAGGAGCATATTGATCGTAATAAGAGTTATTTTGGCCATAGTATGAATTGTAACTAGCCAACGTTCCACCACGTGCAACACATTCAGAGGTATTTCCTTCAGACATAAAATCTGTGTAGTAAGAATATTCTTCGCAATATGTCCCAATTAATGTTCCATTTGACGAAGAATATTGTTCCCTCAAATCACTACAATACCGGCCCTGAGAGTTGGCATTTTCGTCATTCCATTGGGAAAAATAGGTGCCGCCTGATGTATACCAGACTTTTTCTTGGGAATTTGCATTTGTTGTGTTGTTGTAATAGTGGTTCACAACTGTCGTCCCCGAACTATCAGTGGAGTCCTGAGCACCTTCTGCTTCTCCTACGCCACCGCCGTCAAAACATCCAGACATGGGCAATAAAACAACAAGCAGCAATACAAAAATTTGGTCATTTCGCATGGCCAGCCCTTAACCTGCGTGAAATTAAACCATTCCCCGGCATAATCGTTTTCGGATAGGTTCAGAGGGTGTGTCCGAATACCCATTGCTCGGGCTTTGACAAATCAAGGGGATTCAGTGGGTCTTGTCAGACGCTACCCACGCGACGGGTATTTCTCAAGTCCCAAAGGTCCATTTTCCTGCATCAAAGGCCGATTTGAGTGATGAATGGAAAGAAAGTTTAGGCATGTTACAAGTTTTGATACCACGCAAGGGTGTAGGTTTCGGCGTACCGATCGTTGGCAATAGAACTGTGCCCTAAGGGGCGAACAACGACCAACATATCCATCTGCCCGCCAGCTGATGCAGAACCCACGCAAACGACTTCACCAACTTTAGTCCCTTCCTTAGAGGTTGAAATTAGGGATTTAACGGTAAACAAGCGGACCTCAAGTGTCACGTCCTCATCTCCCCCGACATACCGATGGGTGTTAGGGGCCGCAACGGGCTCCAATTGTACCTCACTCGGGTCCAAGCGGACGAAGGGGATCTGTTCATCCAGTAAGGCAATGGATTGCTGCATTCGAGAGGACTCTACGCCAAGGGCAAAGGCGATGTTAAATGTCGATGCTTCTCCACCATAACTCCCCGTTTGGTGTGGCATACGAACGCTAAGAGATTGAACGATTTCAAGCGATGGCATCAACCAAGTGTACTGTTCACTTGCCGGGTACAAAGGAGCATCGGGGTTCTCAAGGAAGGCTGGCTGCCCCCATTCTTCAGGGGCGGACGGAGTTGAAACAGGAAGCATTCCGCCTCCTGCAAACATCAAAACGCTGAGTAAGAGCGCCGCAAGGCGCGTTCTACGATGTTCACGCCACTCCTCCCTTCCAGCAGGGCTTAAGGCAGAGAGAACCAGCATCGCCGGCAGAAGCAGGAGAATTCCGTACGGTACAATCCATAGTAAAATCGTAAACACGACAGCCATGATGATACCGTTACGGCCAACAGGATGGGTCCAGTGCACGGGTGGTTCTTGAGGTGCCCTTCGATTCAACAAATAGAGAAGAAGCCCTCCACCTAAAAGCGGAAGCAGCGAATGAACCAAACCTTGCCAGACCATGCACTTCGCTTTCATGATTCAACAGAGTACCATGAGGGTTTGGGTCGTCCCAAGGTTGATGCGAGGGTTTCCCTTAAGACGAACCATGGCGGAACCACTTCTCACCTTCGCCAACGCTGAGCATCGCCACATGATCTCAGCACCTACCCTCGCCCGTCCTTGGAAGAAAATGAAGGGCCCGGGGATTGTTGGGCTTAATTTGGACGTCTATGCCGGATGCGTTCTAGGCCTTGTTGGACCAAATGGGGCGGGAAAAACGACCTTGCTTAGAATGATGGCGGGGATTCTCCCTCTGCAAGGAGGTACGGTCACGGCTTGTTTTTCATCCACTGAACCAGAACACGTGGATGATTTGCGCCAATGGGTTGGTCACATGCCCGAGCAAGTGCGCTGGCAGGGTGGGCAAACCGTTCGTGAGGCGCTGGAAGCCATCGGAGACATGCGAAATACTCCAAGTAAGCGAATTGATGGGTTGCTTGATTTGGTCGGTCTTAGCCTGCGCAAAGATGAGCGCCTGGACAATTTGAGCCAGGGTATGCGCCAGCGCCTGTCAATTGCTGCAGCCCTTCTTGGTTCACCAAAAGTGCTCCTTTTGGATGAACCGTTTAACGGCCTAGATCCCGTGGCTGCTGAAGCCTTTACTCAACTTGTCAAACGCCTAGCGAGCAAAGGGGTGGCCGTGGTGATTTCCTCGCACATGGTGGCTCAATTGGACCAACTCATTGACCGAATCGCTCTGTTGCATCGAGGTCAATTGCTGGACGAGGGAAACTTGGAAGAAGTTGAGGGCCGCCTCGACCTTTCAAATCGGTACCGAATCAAAGGCAAGGGCATTGTAGACCTCGCTTCCTCACTATCCGATATTGACCATGAACCCCTTGGCTTTGAAATGAATAATGACGAATGGAACTTCATTTTCCGCGGCCAAGAAAAAGCCGTTTTGAATGCACTCATGAATTCTGCAACCGTCACATCATGGTCACCAGTGGCCCCAAATCTTGTCGAATTGCTCTGCGCTGCAACCGGCATGGAAGTTGAGGACATTTCTTTGGAAGTAGGGTCGTCGGCAATGCTTCCAATGCGAACTTCAGAGGTGAGTGAAGATGAGTGATTGGGGCCGAATATGGCGCATGAGTCAACGGATTCGTGACCGACAATTGTTTGGTATCCGCTTGAAGATCATGCTTCCCATCCTCATTCTTTTCCTTCCTGGAATGGCTTGGGGGTTCTCTGACCCTGAAATCATTCTGCCCGGGGGCCACCAACCTTCGACTCCAATGGAGGTTCTGTTTTATGCATCCCTAGGGGTGGTATTTGGCGCAACCATGTGTGCCGTATTGCTTTCTTTTGACGGTATTAGCCGTGACCGCTCAAGCGGGATGCTTGAGATTCGACTTGCCCAACCCATGCCGCGCAAGCACCAAGCAACTGCACTGATTTTAGGACACTGGCAAGCCATTGCCCAACCGGTTTATGCTTTGATGTTGGTCTGCCTTATGATCGTTAGATACCGGATGTCAGAATGGCCGAGTGCAGTTGAAACGCTGGTGTATTTCCTCTCCACTGGTCTTATTCTTCTCTGGTACACGCTTTTCGCTTTGCTCGCATCCACCTCTGCTAAAGAGCAGGGAACGGCGGTTGCCTTCGGAATCGGCGTTTGGTTTTTCTTCACGTTCCTTTGGGCACTGGTGACCACGATGGTGGCCTACGCTTCAGGAGTGGCCATTGGCGAAGCAAACGACCCAGCATGGGTGGCACTTGAGGGTGCACTCGACCTTCTATCTCCCAACGGCGTTTACCATCATTTGCTTGAGACGCAACTCACATCTGTTGACCGGGGCGTGTCGGCAGGGCAGGCTTGGTGTGGAGCTGCGATATGGACGATTTTGCCCTGGTGGGTGCTCCATCGACGCATGGAAGGCCTCGTTCCGTGATGGATGAAAGGCAATTGTCTATGAAGTCCAAAGTATACGGCAGACCATGACACGCCTATTCTCAGCGCTTCATCTGACTTCCCTAACGCTTGTTTTCCTGATGATTTCCAGCGTGATGGGTCCAGCAATGAGCACATCTCTTAGCGATGATTCGGACCCAATGAATACAGAAGGACGACAAGACACGTTGGATGTGGATTGCAGCGGATACACCTTCGAAGACCTCTTTGAATATGATTTTGCTTTGTTTGAACTCGAAATCTTTGATGACTGGGCTACCGGTGACATGTTCGCAAATGCGTGGGTCAACGGCTCCAACTCCCCCATCGTCCGAGACAACCTCGACGGATTGTTTGAAGGCCTTCCCGGTGGTGGAAACGATTGGATCAGTACCGATGAGCGAGATGCCGTACGTAGCATCGGCCCAAAATGCATTGCTGATATGGAAACCCGTCTCGGAATGCGTGAAGGAACACCCCACTCCGGTGGAGTTGACTGGAATGATTTTGAATTCGTTGAAGACGGAATTGGCTTGGATGAGGTGAACCTTGTTCCAGAAGAACACCAAGAGGCCCGTACATGTACCAATTTCGGTGCTGCCCAGGATTGTAAGGAAGTCCCGGTTTCGGTTACCGACGACATGGAAATCAGTCTTGATTTGGCGGACGACCAGAGCAACAACGTTCGTTGGGACCAACTCAACAATCAAGGAGTTTCGAATTTCACCATTAGCCTTAACATCACCAACATGAGCAATGCGGCACTGGTCGTCACGTTCCCAGTATTGTCCGGATTGCGAATGTACGATTTCCGAACAACAGACAACGCCCCAGAAAGCGGAGATACCTGTGACAACATCGGTAGACCTTCCTCCGCATATTTGCCCGATGGCGCCCTTCAACTGACACAATTGGTGACTTTTGATCGAACTCAATGGGATTTGATTTGTAATGTATTCATGGACTTCACAACCGAGGTGCCTGAGGTGAACGACGTCCCAGTATGGACCAGTTCAGTTCTAGAAAACGGGACGCGTATTGGAACCAACGGTGGGACGACGATGTTCGCCACTGCAGAGGTCGGGAATCAGTGGGCCAGTGATGATGACGGATGGTCTCTGGATTGCACCTTTGATGCCGAGGGCTGGAGTATGTCCACCAATGTATTGGGGGATTTCTTCGTGACACAACCCATGGATTCAACGAGTTCAACAGCAACATGTCACCCCTTCGACCCGTTGGGGGCAGCTGACGAAAACAACACGCGAACGTGGACCTTTGGAACCCTCTTTACATCAACCGCAGTCGTAAGCGAGGACGGTAAAACCGCAGTAATGACCGTAACTCCCACAGATTTCATCGACCAATTCATCGTTTATCCTTATGCAATGCAAGGAACTTTTGAAGTGTCAGACGATGCATCAGCCACCGTCGCAGGTGCTCCAACCGACATCACCCTATCACTGGTAGGAATCCGACCGGGAAGTTTCTCCATCGCTGGAGAAGTGCAAGCTACAAACATGCTACCGTACAGTTTCATTGTTGACCTTGGTGTGTTCAAACCAAATTCCCCACCTCAGATTTCAATTGCCGTTAACTTCGATGGAAACAATGCAACTTGGGACGCAAATGGTATTGAGTTTGAATTGATTGGACTTGCAAATGACCCTGACTCGGAAGCCGTGACGTTGACCCTCACCATCTGTGGAGCAGAAACCTCCGGATTCATCCAAAACGACATCAACTGGCGTGTTGACGTTTCCATCGCCATCTGTATGGCGTACGAATTGGAAACATACGACGTCATTATCACTGCAACCGACGAATCCGGAGCCAGTACAAGTCTTAACGTTGGCGTGAACCCTCCAGACGTTGAAGAGGCCCCAATAATTATCGTTGATACAGCCGAAGACAGTGCTCTACCTTCCCTCTCAATGCTCGCTGTTTTGTCGATGATTGGTATTGCTGCCCTTCGGGGTCGTCGTATCGATGAATGAACCGGCACAACCAAAAGGGGAAGGCTGTGGGTTTTGGACGGGGAGACCATGTTCACCGGTACGATTGAATCACAAAGTCACGAAGGTGGCCTGCTTGTTCGCTTTGAGGGTTCATCCCCATCACTTGACGCAATTCTCGTTCTCGCAGAGAACGGAACATATGTCGGAAAAGTGGACGGAGTCTTGGGTTCAACCAATCAACCAATGGCCCACATCGGCCACATTGACCGTGAACTCAAACTTGACGATCTCTTGGGCTCTCATGTGACCATTCGCGCCAAAAAACCACGGCAAGACCGTGAAAAGTTCCGCCGAGATTCTCGGGACTCAAGAGACCGCTCCGGTGGTAGCGACCGTAGAAACGATTCACAACGGGATCATCGAGGCGACCGTGGCGACCGTGGCGACAGGAGAGAACAACGCTCTTCATTCAACGATAACGACTGGACATGCCCAGAATGTAAAAATTCTAACTTTGCCTTCCGCCAGGCGTGCAACCGATGTGAAGCACCCCGTCCTGGTGGCGGTGGAGGTTCCCGTGACAACGGCGGTCGTTCAGACCGACGACCACAACGAGATGGTGGACGTTACGAGCAACGTGGCGGAAACAACCGGCAAGAAATCTACAACGATAACGACTGGACATGCAGAGAATGCAACAACTCGAATTTCGCATTCCGACAAGCCTGCAACCGATGTGAAGCACCTCGCCCTGGCGGCGGTGGAGGTCGATCTGGCGGAGGCCGAGGTGGAGACCGACGCAGCAGCGGCGGAAGCCGTGATGGTGGCCGTGGATACGGTGGCGGAGGCCGAGGTGGAGACCGACGCAGCAGCGGCGGAAGCCGTGATGGTGGCCGTGGATACGGTGGCGGAGGCCGAGGTGGAGACCGACGCAGCAGCGGCGGAAGCCGTGATGGTGGCCGTGGATACGGTGGCGGAGACCGAGGTGGAGACCGACGCAGCAGCGGCGGAAGCCGTGATGGTGGCCGTGGATACGGTGGAGGAGACCGAGGTGGAGACCGACGCAGCAGCGGCGGAAGCCGTGATGGTGGCCGTGATGGTGGCCGTGGATACGGTGGCGGAGACCGAGGTGGAGACCGACGCAGCAGCGGCGGGGACCGTCGTGATAACAATCGCCGTCCACAGAGCACCGACTCAAATTTTCGCCATGCAAAGGGCAAACGCCCAGGACACGCTCACAACCGGGGACCAAACGACCTTCAACCGAGGAAGCCCGACCGATACGACGATTGATTGGAGGTTAACAACTTGAGTGCAGAAACGCATTATCTCAATGCCCTGGAAGCTCTTGATGAAGGAGACCGGGTGAAGGCCCTAGAAGAGGCTAAACTGGCCACTTCCCTTGATCCCGAACATACTGAAGCATGGTCAATCTATGTTGAAGCCACCGTTCCTGCCCGTGGAGAACAAATGACCATGCTCGATGCTGCCCAAGCATTGGCTGGCGTAAAAAAAATCGTTGCGATTGACCCGTCAAGGTTGGACATGTGGGTTCGCGGTGGCCGCCTTATGGCGGACGACCTTGGTTTGCTTCACGATGCCTTGCATTGGTGGCAGAAATGCCGAAACTTCACGCCTGATGAGGCCACACCGCTTGTTGAAATGGCTTCAATTCTTGCCGATATGGGGGAATATGAAGAAGCGCAACGCAGGTTAGAATCCATCCTCGAAGAGAACATGGATGTTCCCACATCACAATTCACTCGAATCAACGGGCTATTGAATCTCGTTCGGGCTGCCGCTCTGCAAGACTCAAAAGAAATTTTCCGACCTTATGAGAAGCACCACAATGGATGGGAAGCCATTCGACAAAAAATGAAGAAGCCACCCATGTCGGAGAATTTCATTTTCCTGATGATATCTGTACCACTTCTATTGGGGGTAATTTATTTCTCACAACAATTCGCTGGACAAGGATGGGGCTCATTCTGTTTGACATCTTTGGTCATCCTGTTCATTGTTCTGTTTTCCATGCGAACCGCAAAGCGTTGGTTCCAACTGATCAATCGGCCCGCATTCAACCTGCTTAGGGCTATGAATTTTGAAGCCTCCACCGGCCATACCGTCCTCCAAGAGGACATTCGGACGTCCGTTCTTTACATGTACATCATGCAACGAAAACCGAGGCCATGGCAGGAACGCACGCTAAAAATCATCGATAGAGGTTCTGGCCTTCCAAAGAACTGGAAGCAACGCCTTCCCGATTTTGAGGCCCACTTGTCTTACGTTGAAGACCTCGATGAGGAATACGAGGACGAGGGATTGCGGCCTTACGAAGAAGAGTGAATCACGTTCCAGCGGTGCCATCGACAAGATAGGCGCTTTGTTGCGGCGATAGCGAATCAATGCTCAAGCTCAATGCGCCTCATGTTCCTTAGAGGGTCATGGAGGGGGGTCCATCGTAGCGGCATCTTCAGCAAGGCGAACCGGTGCGGGATATTGATTGGCGAAGGACATGTCATGACTTCCATGGGTGTCTCCCTGCCGTTGCAAGGTTCATCGGCAACCGTCGGCAAGCAAGAAGATGCGCTGTCAATCTTTCTGATGCATTCGTCGTTATTGTCTTGAACGGTTTAGATTCGCGTTAAAACCGCCTGCAGGGTTACCTTTACCATCACAGGAGCCCGTGTGGCATCGATAGCACCGTTGTTCATGGATTCAAATGACGCTGAACGATGACGTCCATCATGCCGGTAGCAGTGCAGAAAAGATCAGCCAATGCTGATGCTTCCTTTCCTCTTCGGCTTGTGCGCATCACTGCTGTGATTGAGCGTACTGGACAGCGTATTGCTGAGCATAGGCAGCCGCTGTTGCGGCATCGTAGCCTTGGCCTACAAACTGCTGGTAGTACTGTTCGTAAATCGCTTGGTCGAACCCACCAGCCGCTGGTTGTGCTGCTGCAGGCTGAGCTGCTGCTGGTTGCGCTGCTGCTGGTTGTGCTGCTGCTCCAGCAGCATCTCCACCAACATACTGAGCGGCAAATGCACGAGCGGTCTCTTCAGGGTAGCCCTGAGCGATGAGTTGCTGGACGTATTGCTCTGTAGGGTCGAGTGCATTGGTACCAAAGGCGCCGCCCATGTCTCCAAATGCGTCTTCCTTTTCGCCACCACGGCGCATGAACATTAAGGTTCCAACGATGATGAGCAGTAGAAGACCTACTGCAGCGATCAACATTGTTGAGTCAAGTCCTTCCGAGTCGCCTTCAGTGCCGTCGCCGGATGGAGTAGCATCAGCCCATAGACCGGTAGTTGCGTCATAAGTCCAATCTCCGGACCATTCACATTCGTCATTGTCGTTCATGATCCACTGTCCACCAGCTGCTTCAGCAGCAGGGTCAATTTGAGTGCCTTGGCAGACCGGGAGGGTGATGGTAATTTGACGGTAAATACGGTCGTCGTCGTTATCTGCATCGTCACCTTCGTACACCAGGAGGTAAATGGTCACTGCTTGGGATGATTCGTTGTCATAGAGGCTCTTCAAGTTCAGAGTGAGTTCCCAGTTGTCTCCGTCGGAGAGTTTGCTGGTTCGGTCCCAGAGTTGCTTTCCTTCACCGAGAGCATCACTGCTCAAGTTGTACTTCTCAAGACCTTCTAGATTGAAATCACTGTTGCTGAAGGCGACTTCGATGTAAACGTCATCATCTTCTGAACCGCTCAAGACTTGACCGCTCAGAGTGATTTGATCATCGGTGATTTGTTTGTTGTCGAACGTTTCTTGGGTCCATGTGAAGTCCACAGGTTCGTCTCCCATGCCTTCAGCAAGAATCACGAAGTACATGCGGTATTCATCTGAAACACGTCCGGCGCTGTCTGTAACAGTGAGTTCAATCTTGATTTGATTTTCAATCGAACCTGTGTCGTCAACAGTGACGTTTTGGAACTTATAGGACCACAAACCGCCGCTTGCAGCAGTTTGGGTGTAAGTGTCACCGAGCAAGCGGTAGTCGTCGTCACCGTATTTGGCGTCGTAAAGCACCTTCCATTCGTAGGTTTCAATACCGTTTCCAGTAAGTGCATCGGCGTCAGATGAATTGCTTGCATCAAAGTGAACAACCAACTCTCCGCTGTCCTCTTCGAGGACGATTCGGTATTCATCGTAATCCACACCCTGGAAGGTTTGAGGATCTCCCATGGTGATAAGGTCAGAATATGTTTCCCGAATGTCGACTTCACCATCTGCTATTGGGATGAATTCATCAGCCTCTGCATCGTTGGTTTGTACGGTGACTTCCAACTGACGTGCGTGTCCTGCATCATCATGAAGGTAGAGGGTAATGTGCCATTCTTCTCCCTGAGCACAGCCTGTTAAGGATGACAGATCGGTCTTACAGAATGTCATTGTAGGCATCTGTTCACTGGTGTGGCCGGTGACTCCAGTCGCCAAGGAAGTTCCATCCCAGTTGTTTGGTCCGTCAATGACCCAGTCTGCGTCCAAGGATGCTTCTGTGTCGCTAAGGAAATCAAAGGTGAGTGTAGCATTGCTCTTCATGTAGCGCACCTTGTAACCGTTGGTATTGGGGTCGTTATCAGGGACCTCTCCGTTGATGGTGATGTCCTCGTTATCAAATCCAGATGGATAAGGCGTGACTTGGTACTTCAAGAGGTTTCCAAGCAACGGGAAGGTTGTGTCATTTGCACGGTTTGAGTTGCCTGCGACGTCAATGGTTGTGGCGATAAGTCCTCCACTTTGATAACTGCAGACTCCGAGTAGAGTATCCTGGATGTTGTCATTCGAGCGAATAAGTCGCTGGAATTCTCCGCCGTTTTCCATGTAACCTCCGCCACAAGTGGTTGGGACTTCGTTGGGGCTCACGCTGGACGTGCTGATGACACCGTTTGCAACGACAGTGTCGCCAAGGGCAGTGAAACCTTGGAACGAAGTCGGCAATACGTTATCCATGATTGGATGGTAAGGGTCTGCTAAGTCCATCTTTGCGTAGGTAATTCGCTTGTCTTCATCGGTTTTCTCCTTGATGTCCAAGTTGAACGGAAGTCGGGATGTCGAGTCCTTACCATAGACTTGCTCACCATGCGGCGCAAGGTGGGCCTGAATGGTTCCACCGGCCGACATGAAGTTGGTCAGTACCGTCTTTCGCTGAACAGGGTCAGCAAGGGATTGATAGTAGCCATCTCCACCTTGATCGGTATCTTTTGCAGCATTCAAGTCCTGCATTGGTAGAATGATTTTATCGTAATGTGTAAACCATCCGGCATCGAAGTACTTGTCCCAGTCTCCAATCTCAAATTGAGTGTAGGTCATTCCAAGAAGAGCGAGGTCTTGCTTGATGATGCCTGTTTCCGTTGAGGTGTCTGAGAGAATAGCGATGTCAATGTTCTCAGCGAAGGTTGCTTCGAAGAAACGTGGAGTTCCTTTCTTTGTTCCATCGGTAAGTTCTCCGTAGAAACTGATGTTGTACGTGTGTCCATCGAGCCATCCGTTCCATGGCGTGAATGTTACGTCAACCTTTTCTTGGCTTTGCAGGCTTACAGGCGCTCCAGAATCAACCAGATGGGCCCTCGTACCGTCAGCCATGTCAACGACTTCCATGAAGAACACATACTCGCCTGCGAGCACTCCGTTTTCGGCCACGAGATCCCATGAGTGGGTCAAGGCGCTATCTATTGGAAGAACACATGGGAGCGTTTGGTGGGTTAGACATTTCAGTTTCTTCGGGGGTTTGATTCCAATATCTACCGATTCAACGTTGAAAATAACACGTTCAATGTTGTTGGATGTGGATAACTCGTTGTTGTTGTACCAATTGGTGCCCACGGTTCCGTTGTCAAAGATGGTCTTGACATCAAGCCGATAGACTCCTGAAACGAAATCGTGTGATGCAATAACACTCGTGTCCACGTCTTCAGCATCGACACCAGTTCGGGTCGTGGTGTAGGTTGCATCTTCAACGAAGGTGTATTCCTGCAACGTGATGTTGTTGAAACCAACGCCTCTAAATCCGTCGTTAATACCGTTTCTTCCGTCCTCATCGGATTGGAATTCAAAGTTGATGTCTACGGTGGATCCTTGTAGGGAAATACACTCTGAGAACCATTGGGTTGAATCTGGGGAAGAGCGGTTCTGGATGTACAAGTGAGTCAAATCTATGCTGGTTGTCTTCACGAGTTCCTCGGAGTTGAAGAATACGTTGTAATTGCCAGACCCTTCTTCATTGGCCGCATCACCGATGTAATCCAATTCTGTGAAGTCAATCGATTCGGTTGCATTCACGATTCCGTTTCCATCGTCGTCATTCTGACAGGTTCCGTCTTCGTTGTAGTCGTTCCATTGAGCAAAGATAAGCCCGGAGTAATTGTCTGAACCACTACCACTTGCTGACGCCTTTTCATAATCCACCATCATCAATGCGTAATCGCTTGGATCAATGTTTCCACTTTGGTCGGTGGTGTAGAATGTATCAGCATAGTATTCGAAATTCAACGAGACGAAATCCCCAGACATGCTGGTGAGGTCGATGTTTGGAATTTTCAAGGTCTCGTTTGCCCATGCGTCGTCGTAACCGTTGGTTGAGGTATCACAGGGATGGCCGAACCAGTAGGCATTGCTGTTGAAAATCTTGGTTGAACATGAGTTTTCGCCGTAGATAACACCCTTCGGGTTTTGGTTTTCTTGATGCAGGTATCCGTCGCTGTCAGAGGTGAAGTCTTCTTCACAAACAGCGTTGCTCGCACCACAGATCACGTCTGAAGGCGTTGCGGAGTAGACGGTTGCTTCAATATCAAAGTCAACTGGCGTGTTACCCCAATTGTTCGTTGTTACTCCAATGTCAAAGATACCCTCAGCGTACAAGCCTCCGGGAAGGAATCCTTCAATTCCTTCCACAGCTGGGTCATACAGGTTGAACGGGGTAACATAACCGACCGCGTCGTCATTGACGGACTGTTCGTCCCAGGCATTGTTAGAGATTGTAGCGGAAATTCTGTAGGTTGTATCGTTGAGCAGGTTTGCCTGAATTGAAGTTGTGTATTCTTGGCCAGGTTCAAGGTTGGTGAGCGGGCCAATTGTGGTGGTTTGAGTCTGTGGGTTGGGGAGGAACGCTGTGTTCTGTTTCCAGATGGTGAGGTTATCAACAGCGAATCCATCTCGTCCAGACCAACGGCTTTCGTTATCATCAGCAGTTGACCCTTCGAATCCAGTTCGGAAGCGGAATCGAACATCCACCGTTTCACCGGCCCAATCGGACAGGTCAAAGGAACCCAATCCTTCTTCGGTAAAGTTGTTCCATCCGTAGTAGGTTCCTGATGAGTAAAGACCGTAGTAGACGATCTGATTTTCATCAGCTCCCCAGAAGTTCTGTTTGTACATGCGGTCCATGTCAAAGCCGCCCCACATGGACTCTCCAGATGCACATGCACCTTGGAGTGCTGCTTGTTGTGGACATCCGATGAGGCTCCATCCAGTTTCTTCACTGCCCACTTCAATAATGGCCAGGTCGTCCCAAACATCGCCGACAATGAAACCGTTTTGGTCGGCATTACCAAGAGCCCCGAGTCCAAGATGTTGGAACAATTCAACGCTCATGAAGGCACGGTCTGCGCCAGTGAGGTCGACGTCCGTGAGGACCATTGCATCGTCCCAGTTCCTTCCATATCCAGACCATGCGTCTCCAGATTGGTTGGTTTTCATGTTGCCTGCCCACATAAAGTCGGTAGGGTTGAGGTAGTTTGCAGAAACGTTCGGGTCGTTGTTCCCCGTGGACGCTCCTGTTGAGTGATTGGTCTCAAGATGCCAGTTCGTTAAGCCGTCAACGTATTCCTCGAAGGCCCAGTTGCACCCTGCTCCACATCCTGTTTTGACCTCAGGTGTGTCCCAATCGTTGGAATACACCGTGGCGTTCGAAGAGTTCAATTCATCAACGACCTTCAACGTGACTTCCAAGTCGGCACTTTGGCCGTTCAAGGTGTCCATTCCGGTGTTGGTGACGGTGACGTTGATGTCACGGGCACCTTCGCCGACCACGCCAAAGAAGCGGTCTACAGGTGAAATTTCTAAATCGGTGACCGCCAGGTCTTTGTTGTCCATTTCGACGATGGTGAGGGTATCATACTGCCCTTCCCATCCGAAATTGTCTCGCCATCCACCGAAATTGTACTGGGTGTGGCCAATGACCAAATCATCAGCTGAGTTCGGTCCTCCGGACAATTGTCCGATGTCAACCGATGATGGCCGACGGCCTGTAACGTATGAGAGTGGGCTAACGTGCCCACCGTTTCCATCAGAAAGTGTTACTTGGACGGTTGTGGGGAACGAGAGGAAGAAATTCGAGGTACTTCCGCCAGCGGAGTCAGTTGTGTTTAGCTGGTAGGCGATGGTTGGGTTGACGAAATCCGGCTCGCTGTCTCCATTGAGGTCATCAACTGCGATGGACCACGAAATGTACGGGCCAAAGTATGCCTTTTGTGGCGAACCAAAGGTGCCTTGTGATGTTGTTCGAGAGTATGAGACGTTCTCGAGGTTGCCGTCCATGACTGCGATGGTGTCAATGTAGCCGTTTGCAGCAACATCGGCGATTGCAAAATCATCGGTAGTGGTTGTCTGCATGTTGACGATATTGGTGTTGGCCTGGTTGGTGCCGTAGGTGTAAGAGATCGGGTAGCCCGGGGCTACACCAGAAGCAGTACAATCGTATTCGATAATGGTGACGTTATCGTCGTTTCCAGGGTTTGTGACGGTGCCGGATGCGTAGTCAAGTCCTTCGCTTCGGAGGAGGAAGATGTCATCGTCCGTGCACGATCCGGAGAAACTGCTTTGGCTTTCACCCCAATCGCCGACTTCGATGTTCCGGTAGGTGTTCTGGGTTGAGGTGCCGAGGGTGGTTACCAATCCTTGCGAGTTTGAGGTAATCGGTCCAGAGTAGGTGACCACTCGTTGGTTTCCGGGCGTGACATCGGTAATGTCCAGGACGTAGATGTCGTCTCCGCCTGATTGGTCAGCATTCCCGACCGTCATATCCCATACCCAAAAGTGAGTAAATCGCTCTCCAACGGTCCAGTCTTTTTGGCCGCATCCACCGTTTTCGATGATGGTGATGTTACCAGGTTCCCCCGCAGGTTGGCCTTGGTCGTCGGTTTTGAATGGATTGTTTTTCTGATAGATGACAATGTCTGGGGCGCTATCTCCGGTAAATTCACCGACCTCGACCTGTTCTACATTGGCAAATGAGTCCCATTCTGCATTGCGGCTTTGGTTGCCGGTGACCCATACGTCTTGGCGCTCGCTAAAGTCGCCGTTGCCGTCGTTCCAAAGAATACTCAAGGTGTGGGTTCCTTCGGTTGCAATGGCAAGATCGTTGTGTCCGTCACAATCGAAATCACCAATGGCGACATCCACAGGATCGCGGTTGGTCGTATAGGTTCGGGAAACTGAGGCGCTGGCTGTAGTTGCGAGTGCAGCGGTCGTACTCAATATCATTAGCAATGAAAGGAATAGGCTGCGGGCTCGGGCTCTAGAGAGGTCATTTTTTGATAGCATAGACATCACTTGTCCGACCCAAGCCCTGTTTCAATATAATGCCTTTGTAATCTGGTTCCGAATGAACCATGGCGCAGGGCGCCCTTTTTGTTCAAAAATCAGCAAAAAAAGCACTGTGGTGTTTCGAACTTCAAAACCGACCGGCCAGCCACTTCGGAGAGGGGCCCCATCCAATGGCGTCTCCACCGTGGATTTTGACCAGTTTTCCGGCAGCAAACAAGGATTCCAGCCAGACTTCTAGCGCGGTCCCTTCACGGTTTCCGAGTCGTTTGCTGGCGATTTCTTCGATGTCTTCTGTCTTGAGTGCGGTCCTTCCATGTTCGCGAACGACAAGCTGAAGCAATTCCCTTAGCCATGCTTCGGCCATCGGGTCAACGCTTGTGGCTCCTTGTACGGGATGAGGGGGGTCCATGTCCTCAAGTATTTCCATGAGTTCAATGGTGTCGGTCTGTGCCGGTGGCTCAAGGCCCACTTCTGCAATTTTCGCATCAAGGTCAAGTTCACCAATCGGGCGACGAACAATTGGAATTCGTGAAGGGTCCGGTGTAGGCCCCATATCAGCGGGCTTTTCATCGACAGGAGCCTCCTCCATTTCGATGTTCATGCCTGCCTTTTGTCTCGCTTTACTGACCTTAGAAAGGTCAACGGGCTTAACTTGAGTTCCGATCGGCATGGTCCACCCCACGCCCGCAAGTCCGAGTTTGTCAACGTGGTTACTCACCCAGTCAACATCCCCTTCAATCACGACATTGACATCGTGGTCGTCGGAGCGGAACCGGTAGCGAACGTTTCCCCGGAGTTTGCTCATTGTTTCAACCTCAGTCCTTCTTTGACTTGAAGATAGTGGCTCTATTGGCCTTCTCCAGCCATCTGCCTTAGGACGGTGTGCAAGATACCACCGTTGCGATAGTATTCGACTTCCACGGGTGTGTCGAGGCGAACCTGAACCGTGAAGGATTTGACTTCGCCTTCAGGGGAGGTTGCTTCAACCGTCATCATCTGGAGAGGTTCCACTTCATCGGTAACTCCAATGGAAAATTGTTCATGACCAGTCAGGCCGAGCGTCTCGTGGCTTTCTCCTTCCCTGAACGTGAGCGGTAGCACTCCCATTCCTACAAGGTTTGAGCGGTGGATGCGCTCAAAAGATGTCGCAATAACGGCTTTGACTCCGAGGAGGTAAGTGCCTTTTGCAGCCCAGTCACGCGAAGAGCCTGTGCCGTATTGACTGCCTGCGAGGACAATCTTAGGAGCCTCAATTTGCGCTGCATCGTAAACGGATTCAATTTGTCCATTTTCGTGGTTCAGTGCAAAGCCACCTTCTGTCCCAGGGGCCATCTCATTACGAATCCGAACGTTTGCAAAGGTTCCACGCATCATGATTTCATGGTTGCCTCGGCGACTGCCGAATGAGTTGAAGTCACCTTTTGCGACATTGCGTTCACTCAACCAAACTCCAGCAGGGCCGTCTTCTGGGAACGAGCCTGCAGGAGATATGTGGTCGGTCGTAATCGAATCTCCAAGTTTCAGCAGGACGCGAGCATCCTTAATCGATTCAATCGGGTCAGCCTTGGCTGATAGGCCAGAAAAGAATGTGGGCAGTCGGATGTAGGTGGAAGCATCCTCCCACGGGTAGAGAGGACTTGGTGCGGCAGGAATGCTGTTCCAACGAGGTTCATTCATGGCGTCCGCGTAGCGTTGCCGGAACATGTCGGGAGTGATGACGCTCATTGCTTTGGCCAGTTCTTCATCGGAGGGCCAAACGTCCTGAAGCATGACGGGGTTCCCGTCCCTGTCATGGCCGAGAGGCTCGGTCGCCAAATCGATTTCCAAGGTTCCTGCAATGGCGTAGGCAACAACCAACGGCGGGCTTGCAAGATAGGAAGCCTTGACTTTCCCGTGAACACGTCCCTCAAAATTACGGTTTCCCGAAATCACAGATCCAACGATGAGGTCGGCATCATCGATTGCTGCTTCAACAGGTACAGGCAGTGGACCAGAATTTCCGATGCACGTTGTGCAGCCGTATCCAACGACGTGGAATCCCATGGCGTTCAAGTCCTCTTGGAGGCCGGTTGCCTCGTAGTACTCGGTCACGACACGGCTGCCTGGTGCAAGAGATGTCTTGACCCAGGGCTTGACCGTAAGTCCACGGCTTCGAGCATTCCGAGCCAGGAGTCCAGCTGCGAGCATAACGCCTGGATTGGATGTGTTCGTGCACGACGTAATGGCGGCGATGACGACATCACCGTGGTTCAAATCGTAACGCTTTCCGTCCATTTCAACAATTGAACTCTTGGACAAGTCTTTGTGTTCCAAACCGTGACCTTGGTGGCCTAATTCGTGGGTGAGGCTTTCAATGAAATGCTCCTTCATGCTGTGAAGATCCACGCGGTCTTGAGGTCGCTTAGGGCCTGCAAGTGCAGGCAGGACTGCATCAAGATTGAGTTCCAGCACAGCGGTGTAAGACTTTTCTTCAACTTGGTCGCCGTACCACATGCCTTGTGCCTTAGCGTATGCTTCGACTCCGGCGATGGCGTCATCTTCTCTGCCGGTGAGGCGGAGGTAGTCCAGTGTTCGCTCGTCCACAGGGAAAAATCCACATGTTGCTCCATACTCTGGAGCCATGTTAGCGATGGTAGCGCGGTCAGCAAGAGTGAGTGCTTTCATTCCAGGGCCAAAGAATTCTACGAATTTTCCAACAACGCCGTGTTCACGCAACATCTCTACAATGCGCAGGGTCATGTCGGTTGCAGTGACGCCTGACTGGAGGTTTCCAGTAAGGCGGACACCAATTACGTCGGGTGCAAGCATGTATATCGGTTGGCCAAGCATCACGGCTTCTGCTTCAATTCCGCCAACACCCCAGCCTAAAACGCCTAATCCGTTGACCATGGTTGTGTGGGAGTCCGTTCCAACCAAAGTGTCGGCGAGCCAAACGCCGTCTTCTTGACGAGCAACGCTCGCAAGGAATTCAAGATTCACTTGGTGAACGATTCCTCTTGATGGAGGTACAGCTTGGAAATTTGCAAGGGATTGTTGTCCCCATTTGAGGAACGTATAACGCTCCATGTTTCGGTGGTATTCGATGTCAAGGTTCATGCTTAATGCATCGCTATGTGCTCCCGAGACATCGACCTGAACCGAGTGATCGATGACCAAGTCAACAGGTACCTGCGGATTGACCTTTTCGGGGTCGCCGCCCATCTCTACCATGGCGTCACGAAGTGCAGCGAGGTCAACAACAGCAGGCACGCCGGTGAAATCTTGGAGAATCACTCGTGAAGGGCGAAAAGGAATTTCCTTGCGCTCTCCGTTGGGCGACCATGATGCAATCGAGCGGACATCATCCTCGGTGATCAGAAAGCCATCGTGGGCGCGAAGCGCACCCTCGAGGAGGACGCGAATGGAATAGGGGAGATGCTTGGTGGGTAGGCCGTTAGCGTCAAGGGCGTCCAGAGCAAAATATTCTCCGCCTACTTCAAGAGGGCGTCGAGCGTTAAAGGGGTCCAAAGTGGCCATGATTCCTTCCAAAACGCACGCGTCTATGAAGAAATCCCTCGCATCATCTGCCGCCCCTTTCCGGGAAGAGCGCGATTTCACCAGAATTTGTACCAGGGGGAGTACTCGCCAGCGACTTCAACGGTGACCAAGGTGATGTCGTTGTTTGGTTTGTCGTTTTGGCAGGCAGTAGGAGCATCGCAGATACTTGACATGGCATCGATGTGCTCAAAGCCATCGGTTACTTGTCCAAAGACGGTGTGTACGCCATCAAGATGAGGTGTCCCTGGGGTTCCGTCCGGAGATTCAGCATCGGGGTCGACGATGAAGAATTGTGAGCCACCGGTGTGGGGAGCAGATGTCTTAGCCATTGAAAGGTGGTACGGGTTGTGAACTCGCCCGTTATCTGCCTCATCTTCAATCGTGTATGAGTTCTTATCGCAGTCACCTGCGGAGTTTGATTCTTGCCCGTTGCAATATCCAAAGAATTTACCGGCATGGCCGCCGGTCCCATCGCCGTTGGTAAAGTCTCCACCTTGCATCATGAAATCCTTTATGACGCGATGGAAGATGACCCCGTCATACTTTTCATCTTGCGCCAATAGGGCGAAGTTTTCAACGTGAATTGGAGCGTCAGCAGCGAAGAGTTCAACCACCACATCTCCACTTCCCGCACTGCCGTCGTTGTTGGTCCATGTGAACGAGAGCGTGGCTTCAGTTGGTAGGCCTTCTTGGGATGTGCTGGAGGCGACGTTAATGCCCGCTAGAAGCAACAACCCGGCAATGAAAATCGCTGCAATGCCCGCCGGAGTTGGCGTACCGTCGTTGAGGAGACGGGGGATGGTTGTCTCACGAAATCCCTTCTCTTGCATCTCATTGAGTAAATCGTTGTAGGTGCTGTCTGCTTTTTTGTCGCGTGGTGCTTTTTTTACAGCCTCCCGCAACAGTGTGGCGGCCTTACGGTATTCGGAGCGGCTGTTGCGTGCTTTGGCGTTTAACCAGGTGGCATGGCCGGCGAGACGAAGGGTGGTAGGTTCGTTACCATCGGCGTCCAATTCCCTTAGAATCTTGAGCGCAGCCTCTCCTTTTCCCTTTAGAATTGCTTTCTCGGCTTTCTGCCATGCAGTCGTTAGTGCTTCGTCCGCCATGGCTCCTGCGAAGGGCCTCCCTGTTTTGAGCATCACCCTCAAGGGGTAAATGTTCATGCCCCAACATTGGATTTAGCGGAATGAGAAGGCAACATGTTGAAAGAGTGCGTGACAACCCGAAGCAACCAAGAGGGACGGGTCTCCGACTCCATACCTCACAGGGGAAGAACAACCATGGACAAAATCATCAACGATTTCACCATCAACATCGCCACAGCAAACGGGACAGGTTCCCAGTCTGCGAACCTCATTTTACTCCAGTCTCTCTTCGACATGGGGGTCCCAGTGAGCGGAAAAAATCTGTTTCCATCAAACATCTCGGGTCTTCCGACCTGGTACATTGTCCGATTATCGGACTTGGGGTATCAAGCACCTGGTGATCGCACCCACATCCAAATTCTCGTCAATCCCGCTACTTGGGATGAAGACCTTGCATCAGCCGAACCTGGAACCGTTATCATTTGGAACAGCGATACCAAAAAGAAAACCGTGGAGCGGGAAGACATTATTTCGTATCCCGTACCGATGAGTTCACTGGCGCGAAAGATCAATCCAAAGATTGCAAAGCTCGTAACCAACATCATCTATGTCGGTGTTTTGGCCGAACTTTTGGGCATTGACCAAACCTGTTTGGAATCCGCAGTCGCACGCCAATTTAAAGGGAAAGAAAGTGCCATTGAACTCAACATTACAGCGCTGGGCCTTGGACGGGATTACTGCAAAGAGAACCTCACCAAGACCGACCCTTACACCACTGAATCCCGCGAAGTTGACCGCCCTCAATTTTTCATTGAAGGAAACGAAGCAGCAGCTCTTGGGGCCCATTACGGAGGAGTCCAACTCCTTGCCTGGTATCCGATCACACCATCATCTTCTATGGCTGAAAGCATCATTGCTTACATCCCACGTCTTCGTTCGAACGACGAAGGCGAAGCAACCTGTGCAGTCATTCAAGCAGAAGATGAACTCGCCGCAGCCGGTATGGTTCTTGGCGCTGGCTGGGCCGGCGGACGAGGAATGACCGCCACATCAGGTCCTGGTATTTCGCTCATGCAGGAATTCATTGGATTGGCTTACTTTGCTGAAGTTCCATCTGTCTTCTGGGATGTTACTCGTGTTGGCCCGTCAACAGGATTGCCTACCCGCACTCAACAATCCGACATTGCTATGCTTTACGAAGGAAGCCACGGAGACACACAACACATTGTCCTCATTCCTGGAACGGTTGAGGAGTGCTTTGAGTACGGCTGGCGTGCATTCGATTACTCGGAGCGATTCCAGACCCCGGTCTTTGGTATGAGCGACCTTGACCTTGGGATGAACCGTTGGGCATGCGAAGGATTCACCTACCCAGATATCCCAATGGACCGAGGCAAAGTTGTACGTGAGCGAGAGGTCTTCGAATCCTTTGAAACCTTTGGGCGATACCTCGATGTTGATGGAGACGGTATCCCTTACCGAACTTTACCTGGCTCAGGGATGGCACCGATTCTCTATCGAGGAACCGGACACAATCCCATGGGCGTATATTCCGAAAAGCCAGAAGATTATTTCAATCTCATGGCTCGCCTCAAAATGAAAATCGAAAGCGCCCGTGACGAATTACCCGCTCCACTGTTGCGTGAAGAAGAAGAATGCGAAGTGGGTATCGTATTCCTTGGGAGCATGGAAAACTCCATCCAAGAAATTGACGACATCCTTGAACAGACCGGAATGAAGGTCAGCCAATGCCGCATCAGAGCCCTTCCGCTTCACTCCGAAGTTGAGAACTTTATTAGCCGACATGAGACCGTTATTGTTTTGGAAATCAACCGAGACGGTCAACTCTACGGTATTCTTCGCCGAGAACTCCCCAACGATTTGGTCACGAAGGTTCATTCGGTTGCCTACAGCGACGGAATGCCACCAAGAGCCAGAATCTACGCGGAACTCATCCAAGAGAAACTCAAGGAGGTTTCACAATGAGCGACAAACCAGCACGAGCGGTCAAATTGAACGTTCTTAATGAGCCAAAAGACAGTTACACCGGCGGACCATCTTCGCTGTGTCCTGGTTGTGGCCACGACCAAATTTCAAGCGTCATCATCACCGCAGCGTGGGAAAATGGGATTCAGCCTCATCGCATCGCTAAGATGTCAGGTATCGGCTGCTCATCCAAAACACCAGCATACTATCTTGGACAGTCGCACGGGTTCAACACCGTCCACGGACGAATGCCCTCCGTGACAACTGGAGCATACGCCATCAACAAGGATCTCCTTTACCTCGGTGTTTCGGGAGACGGGGATTCAGCGTCCATTGGTATTGGTCAACTGATTCACGCCATTCGCCGGAACATGGACATGGTCTACATCGTCGAGAACAACGGTGTTTACGGACTGACCAAGGGTCAGTATTCTGCAACCGCAGATGTCGGTTCCAAAAAGAAGAAAGGAACGGTGAACGAAACCCAACCGATTGATCTGTGCGCTCTCGCCATCAATTTGGGATGCACCTTTGTAGCACGTTCGTTTTCGGGTTCTAAGAAGCAACTCGGGTCTCTGATTAAAGCCGCAATGTCCCACAAAGGCTTCGCTCTTATCGACGTCATTTCACCTTGCGTGACCTTCAACAACAACGACGAATCCATGCGTTCATACGGTTACGTCAAAGAAAACGAAATCACCTTGCACATGGCCGATTACATTCCTCACTTCAACCCCGTTGAAGAGGTAGATGTCCCAGAAGGTCACTTCCGTGATATTACACTGCATGATGGGTCCACCATTCGACTTGAGACCATATCCGAACAGCATGACCCGTCAAGTCCAATGGCTGCCCTCACCGCCCTCCATGATGCTGAAGTCAACGCTAAGCACGTTACTGGCCTTCTCTACTTCGATGCAAGCAAACCATCGCTCGCTGAAGACTTAGGATTGGTGGACATGCCGCTGTTGGACGTTCCAGACGAATCCCTGCGGCCCTCTCAAGCATCTTTGGATGCTCTTAATGCTGAATTTTTAGCGTGAGTATCCCACCGCATCTCCCATATAGGAGTAGGAGTGTGTTCAATCAATGGTTGAACCAATCACAATAGGGACTGGAATCGTTCTGGGCTCTGGTGGAATGCTCTATGGCTTTCGTGCTTGGAAACGACGAAATGCGCGGCTCCGAGCCATGGCCCTGGCTGAAAAGTACAGCACTTCAACCCGCCTTCGCAATGTCACAGGTGGAGGCATGCGTTTGGTGGTTAACCTGCCTCAAATTGCGCAGATGCCTCTGCACGAACAAGATTCCTGGAGGGTTCGCGATAACCAACGAGATCAAAATCACATGGAGCTTGGTTTGATTCAACCGGATGTTCCCGAGCCGGCCCCTGATGCAGACGAGGAGCAGGGACGCGTCAATGAAATCGAACAACGAAACGAGTGGATTCAGGCGCATGCCTCTCCTCTTGTAGAACATGCTGCTTTGGTCTCAGAAGAGCACATTGGGAGCGGTATTGTAGCAGTTGAAGACCATGAAGAACACGAGGTTGACATCGATGAACGCCTTGAACGGGAAGGTGGCGAATCCGGTGTGGTTCAGATTTCACTTGCTTGGGACGATTACAATGACCTTGACCTTCACGTGTTTACTCCCTCTGGAGAACGAATCTATTTCAACAACAAAATCAGTGATTGTGAGGGCATACTCGACGTTGACATGAACGTCCGCCCGGTTTCAAACACACCGGTTGAAAATGTGGTATGGAAAGATATTGCACCGCTTGGCACCTACAAGATTGGGGTCCATTTCTACAAACACCACCGCAAGCGGAGGACGAAGAAAAAGTGTAAATTCCGGTTAAGGGTCATCACGCACGGAAAAACCAAAGAATATGTTGGTAGTATAAAATACGGTCAAGCCATGCAGATGGTTACTTCATTCACCCTTTCTGAGTTAACCAAAGAAAGCTCAGGGTTCTGAAGATTCCGTTGAACAAAATGCAGCCCCTAAGGCTCCAGCCGTATCGGTGTGAATTGCAGGTTGAAGAAGACAAGGTGCCCTGATGAGGGACTTTAATTCATCCCAATGCTCCATAATTCCACCGTAAAGAACGATACGGTTTGGTGTCAGTTGTTCGCACAAGTGGTCGAGCACCTCTTGAAACCGTTCAGCCCACTCAATTAACGTGAGGTCAAAGACCCTTCTTGCACGCCCTGAAACATGGTCTTCCAGCGTACCTTCCCGAGTCGGATGAGGGCTCAATCCATACTCTAGATTCGGGATGAGTGTCCCATTTTCATGAACCGTCGTTCCCAAACCCGTGCCTATGGTCAAGGTGAGCAATGTGCCGTTCTCGCCGTGACCTGCTCCGAATTGAACTTCTGCTATGGCGACAGCATCGGCGTCATTAACCAGCGTAACCGGACCGCCACAACATTGCTCAAGGGTTTGGACAACCGCTGCATCAAGCCATTCTCTACCAATATTTGGGGCGCTGAGGAGGTCGCGACCTTCGACAACACCGGGAAAACCAAGACCGATCGGTCCGTTCCACTGCAAGGTATCCAACACTGAGCATATGGCGGGGATGACGGCATCGGGATGGCGAGAGTCACCATGGTTCATCTGAATGAAATCTCCGATGCTCATCCCGCTTACTGAATCAAAAACACCCACTCGAAATCCGCTTCCACCGAGGTCAATCCCCAGCATTTCACGGTTGTCCATGACATCAACTCAATGCGATTTTCGCTTCAATGATGGCATCGACAAGCGGTCCGAAGGTCTCGCCATGAAGGAGGGGTGAAATCACATCGGCAGCGTCCTTGACAACGTCAAAAGCTCCCCCGACTGCTACCGACCAATGACAGAATTCAAACATTGAGAGGTCGTTGGGAGCATCGCCAACACACAGCATCTGTTCCTTGTCCCAATTGACCTTCCGGCACATTTCATCCAAGCCTTGGCCTTTGCTCACCACCGGATCCATCAGATGGATTGCGAATCCAGTGCGAACGACCGATAGATGAGACCATTCACTGTTCTGAATCGCCATCTCGATCTTCTCGAGGTTTTCGTAGGGGAAAAGACACCATTCACTTTCCCTCCATTTGTTTGATTCGATGCCTTCTGGGTCGAGGCCGTCAATCTGCGTTGCCAACCATAGTGCTGCATCATGAGCTTCTTCACCCGATGCACGAACCGATGGCTCATCCCATTTGGAATGCCAAATCACTCCACCGTTTTCACAACAAATCGGTCCACTGAGTCCTAAAAACCTCCAGAGGCCGTATGCGACAGGGCGAACATTTCCTGTCGACAAGACAACAGGGATTCCGTTCTCTTCCAATCGACGCAAAGCATTGATTGCAACCGTTGACAATTGTTTGTTTTCATCGGTAAGCGTACCGTCGATATCAACAGCCACAACACGGGGGTACCAGCCGTCGGGTAACCATTGCATGAATGAGGCGAAGGAATCCAGTGGAAAGAAGATTCGCCCTAAAATGGATGGTTTGGTTGGGGTCAATGGGAGCATTGATGAATGCAGAGCGGTTGGTATTTTTTATGGCGGGAGACTCCAAAGATGAAGTCTTCATGTCCCTCGAGGATGATGAACCAGTTTCGAATGCCGTTATCCCTTCAAAAAAAGAAGGGGCGAAACCCGTGAAAGTTGAACAAGACGAACCCTTCTTAATGGCTGAAATCGTTGATTCAACCATCGTTGAGAGCCTTTCAGGAAGTTTCTCTGTCAGTTGGCCACTGCTTGGAATGGATTGCCCAGATTGTGCCTCAAAAGCTATGGGCGCACTCTCGCACATGAAACAAGTAAGTTCGCCGCATGTATCTGCGACCTCCGGAGAGGTTCGCTTTGATGTTCAGTTGGAGCACGGCCCTCTTGCCGATGTCTCCTCAGTACTGCGCTCACTCGGCCACGCGCCAGATGTTGAGCATCATGAGTTGGTTGGCGTCCGCGGAAAATCTGTCGCTCATCGAAACGCTGTTCCAGTGCAAAAATTGGTGCGCCTCTTCAGACAACAACCGGGCGTTCTTGATGTGGAAGTAAGTGACGACGACCGAATTTTAATCCAACTTGTTGCCAATGCATCAAAAGAACTGGTTGAGGCCAGAGACCGCGCGCTCAATCACGTCACAGGGATTGAGCCGCGTTTTGCTGCTGCCCGTTCAAACCGCCTCCGTCCAGACCAGTGGAGGCTGATTGGAGGAGGTATTGCTCTCCCCGTTCTTTTTTTGGTGATTTTGGCTGAATTTATGGGGCTGAATCACTTCATTGTGGGCGCCATTGCACTTCCTGGAGTCTTTGTAGGCGGCCTTCAAATGTTCAAAGAAGCCCTCGCCTCACTGAAAAATCGTCAAATGGGCTTCCAAGTCCTCACGAGTTTAGCCGTCATTGGAGCAGGCATTCTCGGCATGTGGGAAGAGGCTCTGATCGTTGCCATCCTTGTTGCATTTACCGCACATCTCGAAGGAGATGCCTTACTGAAGGCCCGAGAGGCGATGCAAGGCGGTTTAGACCGACTGCCTCGCACGGCTCGTAAACTAACCTCAGACAAGGTGTGTATTGACCCAGCAGCCATTACCCCCTCCACAGCCTTCTCCCTACCGATGGCGAATCAAGGATTATCGCTTGCAATGGCCGCCCCTTCAAATCAAGTCGGTCAAGATACCGAGGTCGTTCCCATTGATTTGGTCCACCCAGGCGATAGAATCGAGATTCGAAGCGGGGAATTGATTCCTGCTGACGGTCGAATCATTGAAGGAAAAGGCGCTTTGGACAAGGCCCCACTTACGGGTGAATCCGTTCCAGTTGATGTGACCGTAGGCGACGAAATTGAAGCAGGTCTGGTATTGGCTCGCGGGCCCGTTGTTTGCGAAGTCATCGCAGTAGGGACTGAAACCCGACTCTCTGGTTTGATTGATGCAGTCCACTCCTTCCGTGAAGCACCTCCGCGTTTGCAGAGCGGGATTGAAAAATTCACTGCGATATGGGTTCCCTTCGTCTTGTTCGGAGCCTTTGCCGTATGGTATTTCATCTATCCAGATGATTGGAAAATCATCCTCTTGCTTTGGGTTGTTTCATGTCCTTGCGCCCTTCTTCTTGCTACTCCAGTGCCTCATGCAGCGGCACTATCAAGCGCAGCACACAAGGGTGTTATCGTTCGGGGTGGAGATGCACTTGAACGAATGGCTCGAGTGAATTCAGTTCTGTTGGATAAAACCGGAACCCTCACCTCAGGCCGCCCAACCATTGGCTCCATTGTCATGGGGAAAAACCGCCGCAAGAACTCAGCATTGCAGTTGATGATGGGCCTTGAAGCTCGCTCGTCTCACCCGTATGCTCTTGCTATTGTGGCCCACTGCGAAGCAGAAGGTGCTAAGGCAGCAAGTCTCAGCCAATTAAACGATATTGATGCGGGCGTTGAAGGCGTGCACAACGGGGCAAAGGTTGCGTTCATCCGGCCCGATAAGGCAAAGAACATGGGGATTGAGGTCGAGGCCTCCCTGGCTGCAGCCTTCAAAGCAGCACAATCCGAAGGCCATGGGGCGAGCCTCCTCGCCAAAGACGGTGTCGCCATCGCTCTTGCGACATTCGTTCATGATGATACTCGGCATGGTTCGGATCGGCTCATTGCGTCGTTGAACAGTCGAAACATTCGTGTGGAAATTTTGTCCGGCGACCACCAAGAGGCCGTATCCCAGTTTGCTCGTTCAGTCGGTCTTCCAGAATCTGCTGCCCACGGAGGTCTCAGCCCGGAAGAGAAGGTTAAGTGGGTTCGTAATCGTTCGAAGTCGAACGTGACGATGATGGTCGGAGATGGATTCAATGATGCAGCAGCCCTTGCTGTTGCAGATGTTGGGGTTGCCGTAGGGACTGGGGAATCCGTAAACCTTGAAGCTGCAGACATCCTTATTCCTGGAGATGACCCCAGCATGCTTACAGAAATGATTGACCTCGCTCGAAAGGCACAGAGAACATTGATGCAGAATCTCTTTTTCTCCGTGGCCATCACCTTGACGCTGGTCTTTGCGGTTGTACAACAATGGTACGACCAACTTTGGGTTGGTGTGCTCATCCACGAAGCCTCAGTCATCCTCGTCATCCTCAACGGGGCTCGGCTTGCCCAAAACGGAGAAGCATTGGTTCTTCTCAAGGAGACGCTCCGCACGATGATTGACGATACAAAGGAAGCCTTTTCTTGCTTCAAGCAACGGTATTTGAGCCCCAAATCCGACGTCCCTTCGGTTTGACCGACGCGACATCTTCAAACCCTAAGAGCCAATCTGCACATTAGGTGGGACGATGGGACGAGTACGAGGGGACCCAATTACGACTGCCCTAGCCCACCCTACACGCAGGGCGGTCTACATTGAGTTGGCCTCTGCGGAAGAACGCAGTACCGTCCAATTGCAAAAGGCGGTTGGTGTTGACCGTTACAACCTCTATCACCATCTGAAGAAATTGGCCTCTCTTGAATTGGTGGAGAATCATCGTGACCAAGGAAGGGCCCGATGGTGGCGAATCAACCAACGAGTCGACCTTCCTGAATTGCTCAACATCACAGAAGGAACTGCGCCAACTCCAACACCGGCTCCTGCGGCACCAATCGCTGCATCACCCGTTGCCACCATGGCATCGCTGGCCATCGATGAAGAAGGAAGGGAAGTCATCGTCCTTGACCTCGAAGGTTCACGAGACCAAGTGAGTGCAAAACAATTGATTGCTCGCCTCTCCGATGAATTCGGTTTGACAATGGACATCCCTTGGAATTTCATCCCAGAACGCTTGGTATTGTATTCCAAGAAACGCTGACCATCAAGGTGTTTACATGTCCGACGAGCACGTAATTGAATCCAAAGTTTCGCCTCCTCCGCTTTCATGTCCCAAATGCGACGGAATGCTCCCGATGAAACTGGGAGAAATCAGTTGTACCCTTTGTGATGCTAAAGTCCGTATTGAGCACCCTGTCACACGCCGCAAATGGATGGAAGAAAAAGTCAGTTGTCCAGAATGTTCCAAAGTCCTCGTAGCAGGCGTTGATTCACGACCCGCAGAATTGAAGTGCGGCATGTGTGATACATACTTCACGCTTGCAGAGCAGACGCCAAGAGTCGAGATCTCCTGCCCCGGATGCAATCGCCAGCTTCGTATGAAGCGCCGACCCGGTCAGCGAGAGATAGAGTGCCCAGCATGCGACACAGAATTCACCGTCCGCTTCTGATTTGAGGTTCGGCGCGGTAAAATTAGGTGTTGAAAGGGCTCCTTCATGCACCGGTTCCGTCGCGCTCCTTATCTATGAAGAGAAGTCCATGAAGAAGTGGATGGGATTCCAATGACAGTGAGCGAAAGCCACGACAACGAGGCCGTGAAGGCTGCGCAGATGCGTCGAGAGAACACGGAACGCGTCACGCTTGCTTCGCTTCGTTCCCAATTCACATCAAGTTCAACTTCAAGCCTCGACGAGGCGTTGGGGACCCAGGCTCGGTTCCGACAAGAAGAGCGACTGCGGGCTGATTTGCGCCGAGAACGTCGTCTTCGTCAACAAGCGATTACAGAGCGAGTCAACGCCATGCAAGAGGCGGTGAGCAAAGACCTTGCAACTCAACATGAAATGACCCTCGATGCCCTTGAACAAGAGTTGCGGAGCAACATGGAAATGGAACTTGAGCAACTGGAACGAGATGCATTGGCCCAAGAAGAATCCAGAATGCGTCAGGAATTGGATCTCCGCCTCCACCGACAGGTAGGTTCTCTGAGGGATCAACATGAAGTTGAACAGGACAAACTCCTCGAAGAAAGGAAGCATGAGATCAAGTCAACGATTGAAACTCAACTTCATGAAGAACACGAACGCAGGCTTTCAATTCAAAAAGAACGCCTTTCTCTTGAATACAACCAAGAACTACAACACCGTCTCCGCGATATCGAAGCAACGCTAACACAAGAGATGGAAGAGCGTTTCGTTGAAATGGAAGAGCGAGAGATTTCCCGTCTAGAAGAAGGACATGCTGCTCTTCTTTCTGAACGAGAAGATCAATTACGCCGAGGTATTCGAACACGACTCGAACAACAACTTCGTCAACGGCTGAAGCAACGTGAAGCTCGTTTAAAGGTTGAATTTGAACGACGCAGTTTGCGACTTGAGGAAGACATCGCTCAACAGCTTCAATCCGACATTGAGCATCAACTTCGCAAGGAAACCGACAATCTCGAAGAGCGCATGCGTGAAGACGTAGAACTGGCCATTGCAAAGCGCAGGGGCGATCTACGTGTTGAAATTGAGAAGGAGCTTGATGGACAACAATCGGCGAAACTCGCCGAGCGAAAATCCCGACTTAAGGCCAAGTATGACTTGACCTTCAGCAAAGCAGTGGATGACATATCTCGTTCCCTACAAGATGAGATCGAAGCGGAACTCGAACACCGCATGGAGCATGAATTCCAAACCTACCGCAATGCCCGAGAAGCCGAGATTCAAAACCGCCTCTCAAGATACCGATACGAACGGGAAGCAGAACTCAGAGACCAACTGGAGGCCCAATATGGAGCCAATAAGAACGATTGGACAGAGCGTCTTGATCTCGAATATCAATCCAGAGAAGCAGCGGCCAGGAAGGCGATCATGTCTGAGGTGGATGCACAACTGCGCAACGAGCGCCTCACTCACGAGACCGACTTGGACCTTCTCAAGGAAGAAACCACCCTTGAGTTGGAAGTTGAAATGGAAGAGCGCCTTCGTGACTTCAAGACCCGCAAGGAAGAAGAAGTTGCAACTCAACTTGAGCGCCAACTTGACAAGCGTGAAGAAATCATGCGAAACAAGGCTCTCATCGATGTCCGTAAGCGTGAATCTCAAATTCGTGCTGAAATTGAAGGCCAACTTGGCTTAAAGCGTGCTGAAATCCGTGACCGCTTGAAGGGACTCTCAGAGAAGATGGACTCCTTCAAGGAAATGGCTGAAGAAAAGATGCGTGATGCAGTCAGTCAGCAAATTCAGTCCGAGATTGAAATGGATGAAACCGAACTCCAAAGCAGAGAAAAGGAATTCAATGCGTTGCAATCCACCGATACACGTGCCGAAAAGCGCCAAAAATGGATGCAATCAATATCAGGCCAAGCACCAGCAGCATTTGGCTCAGGAGCCATGGACCCTTCAGCACTTGGAGCTCGGCCAGATGGTCTTGGTGCAGCAGCAGGTCGACCTTTGCGTGGAATTATGGGCCAGCAAAATCAACCTGAAGCCCGCTTGGGTCTTAGCGGAATGAGAGCACCGTCAACCAGTGCGAAGCCTTTGGTGAGCGCTCAACCCGTTGTTCAACCGATTCGCAATGTACGCCAGCCACTGGCTCAACCCGTTCGCAGCATCCGTCAGCCCATTGGACAATCTCCTGCTACGATTACGCCACAAGAAGACATTGCAATGGAAGATGCCCAGGTAGAGCAAGATTTAGTCCAGCCATTGGTTGAACCTGTTTCAGTTGAAGAACCAGCAGTTGTTGAAGAACCAGCAGTTGTTGAAGAACCAGCAGTTGTTGAAGAACCAGCAGTTGTTGAGGAGCCAATTTCAGTCGTTGAGCCTGAAACTGAACTCCCTCCTGAGGATTCCATTCCCGAAATAATGCCGGAAGTGGAGTCCGAGACCGAGCATCCATCCGACCTCTCGGAAGAGGTGGAAGAGCCTGAACCATCAGCATCCCTCCGCCCAATTCGCGGCGTTCTCTCTCCAGTAGAAGATGCAGTAGAATCAGCGACTCTAACACCAGTTGGCCATATGCTCATGCCGGCAAAGAAACGAGGAGGGCCACCTTCTTCATCGGTAGGGCGACCTACTGCAGCATTGCGTCCAGTCAAAGGAACATTGACACCGGTTACCAAAAAACCGGTAAAGAAAATGGTCCCAAAAGACGATGAAGATGAGGAATGACCTCATCCGAGGCGTTCACAATCATACGCGCTTTTCATATCATACGGTGACTTCCGTAACATCATGAAGCGCGCATATACTGTGGTTGCAATCTTAATTTTGTGCCTTCAAAGTGCAACGATGGGCCTTGCAAGCGCTGAGTTACCCAACATTACTGATGCTGGCGAAACCGACGAACTCGACCGCGCATTGGTCTTGTGGTCTGTCCTTGATGACGGTAAAATCTTGACCGTTGATGCGTATGGCAACGTCAGCATCAATGCCCTTAACAATGGAATACTTTCAGCGCAGTGGACACTTTTCCTTGAGGTAGATGCGCAGAATGCCCGTCTTGATGACGCTAAAGAGCTCGTCGCAATTGCCCACCAAGGAGGAGCTTACGTTGTTCAGTTGAGTACGGAATCAATTACAGAAAACATCACCCTCCCAGACCCCGTTAACGATGTTGAATGGGACCATCAAGGTGACTTATGGATCGCTCAATATGCTGGAAAAAGAAAAGCAGAGGAATATACTGCGTCCATGGCAACCGGTATCGGTTCTACAACCATTTCATCTGGAATCAGTGCGTTCGAAATTTTAACAGATGGACGCCTTGCCATTGCATCTTACGATAAGAAAATCTACATTCACGATAATGGGGGCGCCCTCCTCAATACCATCACGGATTCAACGGGAATTATCTCCTCGCTTGTAGAAACTTCGAACGGCACGCTTCTTGCTGGAACAACTGGAGGGACTGTCTACAAATTCGATACCGATTCATGGAGTGTTGACACGCTCAATCTTCCCCATACCAAGCAAATTACGTTCATGGGAGTATATGGGGAAATGTTTGCTATTGGCGCTAAACAGGGTCAATTCTCGTTGGTAAATTCTACCGAATTCACGGAATTGGAAACCTATGTTGGAACTGGTGATGTTATCGGTTTCAAAGGCACCTTTTCTGGCCAACTCTTCATCGCCGGAACTTCTCCAACCTCTTCTGCCATCCGGTTCTATGACTTGGATTCTGATCTGGACGGAGTCAACGACCTCAACGATGATTTTCCAAACGACTCCACTCAATCCAGTGATGCCGATGGAGACGGTTATGGAGACAACGCCAACGGCTTCAATCCGGATACATTCCCTGCTGATGCTACGCAATGGGAGGACGTTGATGGTGATGGATACGGTGACAATCCCACGGGAACAAACCCGGATCTGTTCCCAAATAACGTAGACCAATGGAGCGATTTGGACGGAGATGGTTACGGTGACAATTCAAACGGCCAAGATGGAGATGTTTTCCCAGAGGAAGCAACTCAATGGAACGATACAGACCTCGACAATTACGGTGACAATCCAGAGGGATTTAGACCTGACAGTTGCCCGACGGTGAATGGTTTCTCCACCATAGACCGCTTCGGTTGTCCTGACGGGGATTTCGATGGTTATTCCGACCCAGATACAGATTGGGTAGCCATCGACGGAGCAGACGCCCTGCCATCACAAGCAACTCAATGGGAAGACCAAGACGGTGACGGGTATGGGGATAATGCAGATGGTGAAGCCCCTGATACATGTCCTTGGGAATATGGGACTTCAACGAAGGCTTGGGAAATTGATGCTAACAGTACCATTGGTTACGTTGAGACTCCATCCTATGGATGCCTGGATGTCGACGGAGATGGATGGGTTGACCGTACAGAATCTCCCCTTATGGATAAAGATCCAAACGAGCATTATGATGGAGACGGTGATGGAGTCGGTTCAAATGCCGATTACGACGATACAAGTCCAAACATTGCAACAGAGCAAGATTACTGCTTGAACAATAAAAACGACACCTCTGAAGGATGCATTGGCTGGAACAATCCTGCATACCAAGCATACAGGAACGGCTTAGTTAACGAAACAGCCCTCGGATTCTATGCATGGAACGCCTCGCTACAAGATGAAGCACGTGGCGATTCCCCCCTGGATGTTGATGAGGATACCTTGAATCAAGTGATCAAAATCGGCCTTGCTGTGTTCGGTGGATTAACTGCAATCATTCTTCTCGTTGCGTTCCTCGTTAACAAGCGAAAGCAAACCAGCACACAGAAGGTGTACGGAGGTGTTACCGCTTCTCAATCAACAAATGCTTCCAAAGAGGCTCTCGAAGGGAAAGGTGGAATGTCTGCAGATGGCGGAATCATATCAGATGATATCTGGGATGACGATGTTAAACAACTTGACTTCCAACCTGAAAAGAATGGCTTTGATGATATGGAACTCAAGGGCGGCGACAACGCTGCAGAGCCATCGAGCATGACCTACGATGAAGAAAGCATCGAATCCATTGCAGGTATGCCTTCTCAAGTCGCTCCATCTGAACCTGAAGCAACACCGGACGCAACCATTCCCGACGAAGCCCCTCCTCTCCCGGAGGGTGGGCTGCCGGACGGTTGGACTGCTGACCAATGGCGTTGGTACGGTCACGAGTGGTTAGCAAAGTACGGGGATAATTAGACCCAGACAATGGGTAGACTTTCCTTCAATGAACCCAGTTCAGCGCCAGAATAAATTGGCTTGCCATCAACCTTGAACGTGCTCATAACGAGCCAGAGAAATCCATTCCATGCAGTAGAGTCAGCGAACAACTCGACTTTTCCATAGATGGCTGCCATCAGTAATTTAGATTCGTCAGTATCTTCACCACAGAGGCCTTTAACCAATTCTTTCGCCGTAAAGCGATAACCAGGTGGGCGCCATAGCATCATGGAGATCACACCTTGTAGGGAGCCAAGTTCAAACGTTCAGCTAGGTGGTCCACATCGACATCAACCGCCATCTTCATTCGTTCTCGCAGCGTGTCAATTTCACCCTTCATCTTGAGCATTTTATGCGTCCGAATCATCTCGTTAAGGAGTTCGTTAACACTACGGTGTCCTCCTGTCGTTCGTATGGTGTTCAATTGCCTACGAATCTCATAGCTCACACTGACTGAAGTCATCCCTTCGCCTGTCATACAGATACCCAATGAACCCTTGACTTGGCTGCCTACTTAACCTGTGCGAAGGCATGGAAGGGTACAAGCGTGATTTGGGCGGCATTTTCTTTGCGTCGAGCAGAAGATTAACGAAGGCTACGTTCTTGACGAAGCCGGGATTCCTCAACAACCCCGAATTCTCGTCGCATGGATTGGACTCGCTGATGAACTTCTTTTGCAAGGGTCCAATATTCTAAACTTCCAGCACCGGCACCCGAGTTTGTAGGTTTGTTGAGAATAACGGTGGGCGCTCCACTCCAAGGTGCTTCTGCAACCTTTGCCAAGCGACGAACCGTGGTATTGAACAGCTTATTGGGCATCTTCTTATTCACTTGGTCACACACGTATGTGCTCAATTTAGAGCGCGCATCGACCATGGTCATGACGATTCCAAATATTTTCAGATTTCGATTGATTCTCCGTTGAATCATCTTGATTGAATTCATCAACATACTGAAGCCTTCCAACGCGTAATACTCGGCTTGAACGGGGACCATGACCCAGTTTGCAGCACACATGGCGTTAATTGAAAGCAGACCAAGCGACGGGGGAGTATCAATGATAATGTAATCAAAATCGTCAACGATTGGGAGAAGGGCTTCTTGTAAACGGGTTTCTCTTCCAATCTTGTGGGACAATTCAATTTCTGCGCCAGAGAGATGGATGTCGCTTGGCAAGAGCCATAGGTGGCCTGCATTGATGGAGTCGGGAATTTTTTTGCCCCCGTTTCGATTGGACCAAGCCTCCCTCATCGATCGAGTAATCTCTTCAGGCGGAATAAGGTATTCTTCCATCAAGGGAAGTTCTTCACCGGAATCGTTGGCGAGTAAATCATAAACAGTTTTCTTAATTTTCTTCTTCTCCAGGCCAAATGATGTCGCACAGTTGCCCTGTGGGTCAAGGTCGATGAGAAGCACCTTAGCCGGAGGAAGTCCTTGACGACGGGACCCTTTAGCGAGGGCTGCTGCGATGTTAACAGCAGTCGTTGTCTTTGCACAACCGCCTTTTTGATTGGCGACAGCCATCACCATCTTGTAAGGGTTCATCACACGGTCACCTCCCATAGTAAACCCTAGGCAAGCCCTCCTCTTTCAATGCAAGCCCTGAGGAGGCAAGTATCAGGCTGGTTGAATCACAGGAACTGGAACTTCCGAGAGGATCTTACGGACGATGTGCATTCCAGTAATCCCTCGGATTTTTGCCTCAGGCTTCATGTTGATACGGTGGGAAATAATCTGTAAGGCGATTCCTTTGATATCATCGGGGATGACATAATTTCGGCCAGCAACCGCTGCAGCAGCACGCCCGGTTTTGAACAGGGCTTGACTTGCACGGGGCGAGGCTCCGTTTGTGACACGGTGGTCCTCACGAGTTCGCTGAACGATTTCAATGATGTAGGATAGAATTGCTGGGTCAACGTGAACCGTTTCCAGTGCTTTCTGCATGGCGACTACTTTCTTTGGTGAGGTGATTTGTTCCACTTCGTGCTCGTCCTTTCCTCGAAGTTTACGTCGGGCGAGAATGGCCTTTTCTTCAGCACGGTCAGGATATCCCATGCTCATCTTCATCAAGAAGCGGTCCATTTGCGCTTCTGGAAGTGGATAGGTTCCTTCTTGCTCGATTGGGTTTTGAGTTGCGATAACAACGAAAGGCGCTGGAAGCTTGTGGGTTATTCCTTCGATGGTGACCTGTTTTTCTTCCATCGCTTCAAGCAGTGCTGCTTGTGTCTTTGGAGGGGCACGGTTGATCTCGTCGGCAAGTAGGATGTTTGAAAACAAAGGACCAGCACGAAGTTTGAATTCTCCTGACTTTTGGTCGTACATGTACGTCCCCATGATGTCGGAGGGCAGCAAGTCCGGGGTGAATTGGACACGCTTGAACTTACAACCGAGTGCTCGTGCAAAAGTATTGGCGAGAAGGGTCTTGGCGAGTCCAGGGAAATCTTCCAAGAGCATGTTTCCGTTGGAAAGAATCCCTACGGTCACTCTCCGGAGGTTTTCGTTCTTACCGATGATCACTTTGCTCACTTCATTCATCAAACTGTGTGAGATTGATGATACAGTTGCAATCAAATCTTGGGTTCGTACTCCCTGAGCGCCTGCTTGAATTCCTGCTTCCATTAGAATACCTCCAGTGATAATTGTATACTTTTTCATTTCTTATATGAATGTGTGCGCTCCAGTCTTCAAAAATGCTCATCAGGAAATTATTGATAAATCCGCTCAACGTCCCCAAAAGTGGTTCTCTTTACGATGTAAATTCACGATTTCATCAAGAATTTCTTCTTCAATGGGTGTTAAATCAGCTTTCTTCAGTCGCTTGACATGGCGCTCAGGAACATCAACATAGAATTCATCCAATTCTTCGATGTGTCGTCCGACAGTTGGCCCATGAATGGCCATTGCGACTTCATCGCCTTGCATGGCTTCTTTGACCTCTTCAGACGCACGAGTTCTAAGACTCTTGATTTGGCCAACCGGTGTGCCGTCTAATTTGATGAGGCGTTGGCCAAGATGGACCCGTCCACCCAGAACACGCATTCCGACAATGGCAGGGCCTTTCGCCCGGAACGTGTGGTCTTTGAGATACAACACACGCCCAGGATATACGAGGGTTTCACGTTGCTCTTCCTCAATGGCCTTCTTGGTCTCTTCAACCCAAGCCTCGAATGCGTCGAGAATATGATAGATGATGGGGCCGGCGATGAATTTCACTTCAGAATCATCTTGGTCCAACTGTTGAGAAACTTCGCTGTTAGCTTTGGTTGAAAATCCGAGGATGACCTTTTGAAGCGGGTCATTGGCCGATTTGGCCATGAGAATATCCTTTTTGTTTACAGGGCCAACGGTTGCCTGCCGAACGGGTATGTTTCGTTGATGGAGCTCAAAAGCCAATGCCTCTAACCCTCCAACGGTGTCTGCCTTGATGACAACTCCACTTCGTTCTTCTTCTGCTCCAAGGCATTCTCCGGTAGACGTATGGTCTGGAAATGATTTACGGGCGAAAATTTCTTTGCACGAAGAACACATAACTGGCATTGCATCGAAGATATTTCTCCATTCGCCACGTATCGCTTCTTCAGCAATTGTGCGTTCTTCAGCAGTATTTGCAAGATGCAACGTTGTACCAGCAATGGTTGCTTCCAGTTTCGGTGCAACTATTTTCACACCGCATGCAGCCTCGACAGAATCGAAATTGACCCATCGTTTCCCAGCATCCCTCATTTCCGCCATGCCTTGTGGCCGCTTTAGTCCCTTGATGTGGGTGGTGAAGGCTCCGTCAATACCAGCGAGCATGATCGAATCACCAATCTTGAGTTGGCCTCGGTAGAGGATGACGTCAATGGTTTTCCCCATGCCGACTTCATCTCGCATCTCCAGTACCGTTCCTTGGGCAGAACCCAATGTGTCGGTCAATCGGTCTTCCAAGAAACGTTCAGCAAGGCCGACGGTGACGGCGAGAAGGTCTTGAAGTCCTTCACCGTCCTTCGCTGACATGGGTACAAGAGCAACATTTTGCCGAAAGTCACTGATCTTGTCATATCGCTCAAGATTGAATCCATGTTCTGAAAACTGTCCAACGATTTTCCAGTATCGGTCTTCAAAAAGCGCCTGCACGTCTTCCCTTTGTGCGCTAAAGGATTCAATGAACGAGCGCCCACGTTCGGTTCGCCATCCATGCAAGCGATCGACCTTGTTTCCAGCGATCACGAAAGGCGTCCGAGTTTCTTTCAAAATATTGAGGGATTCAATCGTTTGAGGTTGGAGGCCTTCCATGATGTCAACCACCAAGACGGCAATATCTGAGACCGAACCACCACGGTTGCGTAATGATGCAAAGGAGTGATGGCCAGGCGTGTCAATAAACAGCAATCCCGGAGATTTGAAGGCCTTGCCGCCCAACATTGCAGCACATGTTTCGTTGAGCACATCAGCGGGGACTTCTGTAGCGCCGATGTGTTGTGTAATACCGCCGGCTTCTCTGTCCATGACGCTTGCTTGTCGCTCACTTCCAACAGACCGCACCATGTCCAAAACACTGGTCTTACCGTGGTCAACATGACCAAGGACAGAAACAATTGGCTGACGGTTATGGCCTCGGGCAGGTTCCTCGTCAGCCTCAACCGAATGTTCCACAGGTTTTTCTGCGTCAGACATCGGTTTCACCGCCTCTCAATTGGAGGAGAGTTCACTCGTAGACCCAGGTGCCCATGGTGTTGTTCCATTCCATGAGTCCTTCGGGGAACCAAAGTCCAAGTTCAAACTCTGCGGTTTCTGGGGCATCGGAGCCGTGGATCATGTTGTAACCCATGTCCATGCCGAAATCTCCTCGTATTGTACCTGGGTCAGCTTCTCGTCCGTTGGTTGCTCCAATGAGTTTACGGGCAACAGAAATAGCATCCTTTCCTTGCCATGCCATGCAGACGACGGGCCCGGAAGTTACGAATTTAATGAGGCCTGGGAAAAAGGGTCGTTCCTTGTGAACATCGTAATGCGTTCGGGCGATTTCTTCGGTTGGAACCATCGATTTCATACCGACGAGTTTCAATCCTTTTCGTTCAAATCGTCCAAATATTTCTCCGACAAGTCCACGTTGTACGCCGTCGGGTTTAATCATCACATAGGTAGTTTGCATGGTGTTCACCAAACCTACCCAAAAGTGACCTGTTTAAGGGCGTTGCTGTGCGGCAAGAGAGAAGTCGTGGTCCCAGAAGGGGTTCACTGGATTCCGCCTTTGACGTAATGGCGGGTCCACTTCACTCGGCGAGAGTTACGCTTCAGTTGAAGTTGGTTCTTGCGAGCCTTACTGCTCTTGAACCAAAGGATGCTTCCATCCTTGCGTACAAACATCATGCCGGTTCCAGGTTCGATTTCCTCTCCGGAAAAACTGCATATTCTTCGTTCTGGCATTGTTCATCACCGTGCGTTCAACTTTCGGGCCTCTCGTCCCGTGTCCTTGAGCATGAGAATGTCACCGACTCGCACTGGTCCTACCACGTTGCGGCTGATGATACGTCCCACGTCTCTTGGGTTGGGTGCGTCGTTAACACGCACCTTGACTTGAGTAGCTTCTCCGGTCATACCGGTTCGGCCTACAATTTCGACCACTTCTGCTGGCCATCCACCGAGTTCTTCACTCATAATCTTCATCTCCGATTAAATCTCAAGCCTTGAGGCCTTTGATGAGTTCGACAACTTCGTTGAATTTTTCTTGGGCGCCTTTGTTGATTTCCATCACTGCGATGGAAGCAGCCTTGACACCGTTTGCGAGTCCGGCTTCCTTAGCCAAGAATTCTTGGCTTGGGACGTATCCGTATGGGATTCCTTTTTCTTCACAAATCAATGGAAGGTGAGCCAACAATTCTGGAGGGTTCACATCTTCTGCAAGAATGATGAATTGGGCGGTACCTCGCTCTGCGGCTTTCGTGACTTCGTTACTGCCTTTCTTGACGCGTCCATTCGTGTTCGATTGGATCATCTCGTAAATCTTGTCAGCAACGTCTTCTGGGGTTTCAAATGCTATATGTACACTCATTGGAATATCTCCTTCCTCATGTTAAGGGCAACCATGCGCAGAACCACGCGGATATAAACGCAACGGAGGTCGCATCGGTCTCGGTGTTGTTGAACAATAGAAGGAAACAGTGAGCAGTCAACCGTTCTGTTATGGTTTGAGGCCAAGCGTGTCCAATATTTCATGAACGCCCCGAGACAAAGCCGGGCCACCTGGAATCGAGTCCACAGCGTTGGATAAGGAGCCCGTTGCATGGACTCCATCAACGTACCTCAGGAGCCGAGCAATCGCTCCTCCGGTGAACAATCCGTGGGAACATGCAGCGTGAACTTGGGTGGCTCCTTGGTTACGCAGTGCTTCTGCAGCTCGACAGATGGTGCCGCCCGTGGCGATCATGTCGTCCACGATGGCGACCTTCTTGCCGGCGACATCGAGATTCTTTGCTTTGTGAACGATGGTGTGTGCATCAATTCTTGTTTTCTCGAGATATGAAAATTCGCAACCAATCAGCGATGCGACCTGACTTGCGCGGTCAATGGCGCCTTTGTCCGGGGAGAGGATGAAGTCTGGAGCAACCGTCCCTTGCAATCGTTCAGAAAGTTCCGGCATAGCCGATGTGAACGAGATGGGCACAGGGAGGTCTTGCAACACTTCAGGTGCGTGTATGTCCAAGACCACCATTCCATCACACTTGGTGGCGAGCAGGTGGGCTATTGCACGAGCTGAAATCGCCTCACCCGGTTTGAATCGTTTATCTTGCCTGGAATAGCCGAAATAAGGAATTGCAAGAATAATGCCTTTTCCGACGTTTGGTAGGGTCTGAGGGCCGATTTCTCGCAAATTATGCAATTCGCCTCTCCGTACATCGTTTAGAGATTCAAGCATAAGCAGTGTCTCAACAATTCCCGAATCCGGGAAGGTATTTGATACCAAGACAACGGGACCCTTCCGAACGGCTTCGATCGTTTCAGTGGGTATCCGAGTGTATCCCTCGGTATCCGGAAATCGTCGAGTCTCCAACACATGGTGTTCCCAACCAAGTGATTCAGCAAGTTGGCTCGCCAGAGGGCCTGAATTACTGCCGGATACAACGACCATATGCTCCCCTCAAGTCGTGCTGTACGCTGACCCTTCATGTTCTTTGCGAGGGAGAACGTATTGAAATATCTCCGGAAGAGGTTTGGTGCGCGAGGCAGGACTTGAACCTGCGACCTCCCGGTTATCAGCCGGGTGCTCTAACCGACTAAGCCACCCGCGCAATAGTAAACCCGCCGACCGGACCCCCCGTCATAAGCATGACGGCTAAAGAATCAACAGACGTTAACGTCAGATTGTTCTGGTTTCACTCTTCTTCCATCGAGTTGATGGCTGCAAATGACGGCAACTGAAGGACTTTCTCAAAGGTTCGAGAAAGAACGACTTCATCCAAACGTTCTCGTGTTCGGGCCAATGCTGTGATTGGAATACGGATTTCCGATTCAACGCCGAATTCCTTTTGGATACGCATTCTTGTTGTAACAATGACTCCCTTGTAAGTGCGCTTTACTCGGAACAACCGGGTGATGACGCCTATCTCTTCTCCTTGATTGTCCAAGACTGCACGATCCAACATTTCGTCAGGTGCGTAGAGCTTCTCATCAATTCGAACCGTGTTTCTCCATCGTCGTTGCAATTCTCGCATTGACTTTGAAAGTTTCACGGTTCCGTCGCCACGAATGCTGTGCACCAGTTCCTTCGGTAGTGGTGCAAGTTCGGCTGGCTTCCGCATGTATTCATCTGCGACTTCTGGTGCCACTTGAATTCGCATCGATTGAACTCGTGCTTCATTCGGATGGTGGCGCTCACCAACGATTGTACCTACTTTCTTTTCGTTCACATAGACATCACGTTGGAGTAACTCCTGAATGTCAAATTCTGTATTTCTCATATTTCCCATCTCCATGCCGATTTTGTTCGGCTTACCCATTGCTCAGTACCGACGCCTATTATACTCTTCCCCGAAAAAAATATCTTTTCCAATTGCATTTGTCGCATAATACTACATTCAACCAATTGAAATATAGAATTTAATTCAATTTTTAATGTCGCATAACGCGCGTATTTCCAATATGAATAATTCAAAACTGAAAATCAAAAAGGTTCTGTTTTCTTATTGAACCTAACATAATTTGAATGGCAGTGAACGGTGTGAAAACATGGAGTAAGTGGTTGATGCAATTGAGCCCTTTTTCAATATAAAATCTGTTTTTAATTTACTAATTTTATATTGGAAAGTGATTTATTATGCTAAAATTATGGTGAAGGAATCCTTCATGAACGGGAATCATGTGGGGAATGCATGGGCGATGAGGCGAGAATAGCAGTTCATGCTGCCGCTCATCCACTGGCTAGGACGCTCATGGAGCGTGGAATCCCACAGTTTCACCAATTCTCGGTCCCTGAATCTGACCTTGCACGTGTTCGTAAAGAGCATGCTTCTGCTCTCGAGCAGTTCCCTGGAGCCATACGCCCATTGAACGACTCAGCGTCTGTATCGGTACATGTTACAGACCAACAGACAGATCTCAGCTCTTATGATCAGACAGGCGTACCCGTCGTCCATCTCACGCCACGCAATGTTTTGATGCAGGGGGATTCCCTTCAAGTTCACATCCTTGACCTCTTGACAACTGACGCCTCGACTCAAGCTGGGGCCATGTTCCATCAATGGTGGGAATGTGCAACTCATGGCGAGACTCCAAACCTCGGTTTGGATGGCGCTTATTGGTGCTCTTGTGATGATGCCGCTGAAGGCCTTCTGCGCCTGATAAAAGGCGGATTCCCCGTTGGAGGTTCCATGAATGTCTGTGGCCGTAGATATTGGTCCATGGAGGCAACGTGGACAGAATTTGAAATGTTGGTATCTCGAACGATTGCCGGTCGTGAAGGTCAATTCAATCTGTCCCACCTTAGGGCTGACGAAGGACCTGTTGTTGAAGTTGAAGACCTGGCGTCCCCACAAGAACGCCTTCCCCGTCCATCTCTCGACAGGCTCCATGAATCCCTTGAAACGGTTAGTAATGAGGGTTGGAATCCAAGAACACCGTTTCGGCAAAGCCTCATGCTCCTGGTAGCCGAACTCGCTCGTGATTACGAAATGAGCTAGTTTTCGGTAAATGCTTGGCTAAAAAGGTCAGCACCGAGAAGGGGGAGGAGCAAACTCGCATCTCCTTCGACACAAACATGAGGTGCCTCTGGTCTCATCTTGCCCCATGAAATCGCTTCTCTCAGGCGAGCGCCTGACAGGCTTCCATCATGTTCTGGAGCGGTGGTGATGTAAACCGCACTGTCAAGTCCGCCTCGGTATTGATTCCACCAAATGACGTGATGTTTGGAAATTCCTCCCCCAACCATGAGGGCGTTTGATGCCTCGACGTCCCAGGTGAGGTCACTCATGACTTGCTCGTCGGCGAGAGTATCAAGGTGAAAATCGCGATGTTTTTGTCGGAACATGAACAACTGTGCTCCGATGGAGCCGTCGGTAATGCCGGGGATGCACACTGGAATCTTGTTTTTAGCAGCCCAATAGATCAGTGAGTCCGGCGTCCCTATGCGCTTACCAAGTTCCCATACCAGGTGAATTGAGCCAAAACCTAACCATGCGTCTGCCCCGGTCTTTCCGGTAGATGCAAGGCGGTCGTTGTAGATGTCCTCGAGCACAGGCATAACTACAGATTCTATGATCTCTCCATAAGATGCATTGGGGACGATGACGTTACCGAGGCGCATGAGGGAATGTTCCCCAAGTTCAACATCATCCAAGTCAAACGAACCGTGGTAGTAGTCTTTGTAAGCCCTTGCAATATCATGGTCCAGCGTTCCACAGGTCGTTGAAACAACGTTGAACATTTTTCGCTTAATGGCCTCAACAAAGAACCCGCGCGTACCCGTAGCGCACAGGCAGGCAGGGAATGAAAGCCAGTTTGTTACTCGCTCTGGATCAGCATCCACGGCGTCAATCTCTGTTTTCATTTGGGACAGGATTTCCCTTGCCGTTGCAAATTTAGTAGCGGTAAACCCGCCTGCAGAGGCCATTTGCTGAATCAATTCCTGAGGCGTAGTGGCCTTGGAGAAGTCATAATCTACAACAGGGGTGTCGAAGTCCTGGGGGTCAATCGCCATGGGCCGACCTCGCGGCTCCGCTTCATGAAGGTGTTCACGCTGTACTTACGCCTCATTCGTTCATGCGTTCGATTTCATAAATTCGGTCTCGAAGGCGAGCAGCCTGCTCGAAATCGAGGGACTTCGCTGCCGTCTCCATTTCCGCTCGCAGTTCAGTGAGCAATTCGGACCGCTCGCTTGGGGATAGCGTGGGTGGAGATTGGCCGTCATCAGAGGATTTCAATTGGAAATTTGATTTTTCTATTGAGGAATTATTAGGTTCATTAGCCGAAGCCCAAGACCCTGCGCCCAAATTCAATCGTTGTGCCCAATCCCCATCTTTCCGACCACCTTTTTTGGCTATGAGTCGACGAGAACCATCTCCCCCAGTGGTTGTTCCAGCGATGAGTTCATCCGTCGTATCACCCATGGCGGGTAGGGCCTTGACAATGGTCCGTGGCGTAATCCCTAGGGCTAGGTTGTTGGCATGTTGCCGTTGCCTCCGTTCCAGAGTTTGCCGTATGGCTGCCTCCATAGCGGGAGAAAAACCATCGGCATAGAGAAGCACTTTCCCTTCTTGGTTTCGTGCTGCACGTCCAATAGTTTGCAGCAAACTCCTTTCGTTTCGTAAGAAGCCTTGGCGGTCAGCATCAAAGATGGCGACAAGGCTCACTTCAGGGATGTCCAAACCCTCACGAAGGAGATTGATTCCAACAATAACATCGATGTGTCCATGGCGAAGAGCATTGATGATCTCTGTACGCTCAATCGTGTCAATTTCCGAATGCAGGTGATGTGCCTTAACTCCCATGCGATTGAGGTAGGCAGCGACTTCCTCTGCGAATTTGATGGTAAGGACCGTTACAAGGGTTCGCTGGGACCGGTCAATTCGAGCATTAATTTCCGTGAGCAAGTCATTGATCTGACCGGCAGTTGGGCGCACTTCGATCTCAGGATCCAACAATCCCGTTGGTCTCAGTTCCATTTTGGCGATTCCCTCAATGGATTGAAGCATATCGTACATTGATTCAGCTTCTGGATGTTTTTTATCCCGGTCTGCAGGTCCTGCTCCTCCCCGACTTGTAGCGTGCTCTAGGCCCTTTGGAAGAGACTGGCCTGTAATCTCACAGAGATGGCGGAGTTCACGTTCTCCGGGCGTGGCTGAGACGTATACCATCTGTGGGACGAGACTTTGGAACTCGGGTATTTTGAGGGGCCGATTGTCTGCGGCTGTTGGCAAACGGAATCCGTGTTCTATGAGGCTCTCCTTTCTTGAGCGGTCTCCGTGGTACATGCCTCCGACTTGAGGGAGGCTCACGTGAGATTCGTCCATGATCACAAGAAACTTTTCGGGGTTTCCATGAAATTGATTTGCACATGCCGCAAAGAAATCCAGCAAGCAGTAGGGGCGTTGGCCACGTTCTCGCCCGTCGAAGTGAAGGGAATAATTCTCGATCGCTTGGCAGTGTCCAATTTCACGCAGCATTTCAAGGTCGTATTCAGTGCGTTGTTCAATGCGGTAGCGCTCAAGTTCTCTCCCTTCTCGTGCGTAGAATTTACTGCGAGCATTCAGTTCGGTTTCAATGGATTCAAGCGCGGCTTCGAAACGTTCTGGGCTCGTCATGAAGAATTCCTTTGGATGAATCCAGGCTTCATCCAACTCATCCAAGACGTCCCAGGTGACGGGGTCACAAATTTGGATGCTCTTTATTCCGTCAAAATCAAACACAATCCGCAACGGGTCATCTCGGCTTGGCATCCATACATCGATGACCTCGCCCCGAACTCTGCATTCGCCACGGTTGAGATCGGTTGTCGTCCTCCGGTATTGAAGTTCAATCAGTTCTCTTAGTAAGTCACTGGTCTCAATCAACTGCCCTACTGCACATCGGACGTGATATTCGAGGAACGTTTCCGGGGGATTGAGTCCATAAATGCAAGAGACAGAAGATACAACGACGCAATCAGGCCGGGTCACCAATGAAGCCACGGCAGCAAAGCGCTCCTGCTCAATTCGCTCGTTGATGCTTAATTCTTTGTCGATGTAAAGATCACGTTTTGCAAGGTATGCTTCCGGTTGATAGTAATCATAGTGGGAGACAAAATACTCAACGGCATTCTTGGGAAAATATCCAACCATCTCTTGATGGAGCTGCCGTGCCAGCGTTTTGTTATGGCTCATGATGAGGGTGGGGATGTTAAGTTTCTGAATGACGTGAGCCATTGCAAAGGTTTTGCCGCTACCGGTCACGCCGAGAAGAACACATCTTTCTTGGCCATTTTCCAATTGAGAAATCAAATTTTCAATTGCTTTTGGCTGGTCGCCATCGGGCGAGAATTCAGCATGCAACTCAAACTTCTTCACTGACGGGTTTAGTTCATCCAAGGCCGCCCCTTCAAGTGCTTTTGAAAGGTCGAAGGGATTACGTTCGATCAGGTCAACCTCGCCAACTAAGCGGTCAGCCTCATCCTCAAATGCACCTGCATCGTCCCATTGTTCAGCCATAGCAATCCCTCTTATGGCACGATTAGGGGAGATAAAGTCCACCGTTAACATGAAGAATTGCTCCGGTGATGTACGATGAATCAGGACCTACAAGGAACGAAACAGTTGAGGCCATATCTTCAGCAGTCCCTACTCGCTGCAGCGGCACTTCACCTTCTCGTTGCGATCGCTTTTCACGTGAGTCGCCACTCAATAAATCGGTGTCAACGTATCCGGGTGCTAGGATATTCACTCGCTTCCCTTCTGGTCCCACAGACTGGGCCAATGAGCGTGCCCACGCTGAAAGAGCCGCCTTTGACGCAGAGTAATCTGCGCCGTGAGGGGAGCCTCGAATGCTAAGTTGAGAGCCAACAACAACCATTCTAGCGTCATCGGAAAGATGGGGCTGGACCGCCTTCCAAACTGCTACTGCACCTTCGAAATTGGTTTTCATCGTATTATCCAAGTCGTCCATGGTCATTTTATGTCCTTCAATACGGTTGTAGATGCCGTGATTGAGCACCAACACTTCGATTTTACGGGCCATCCACGGATGTTGTCCGAGAAGTCCAACTTCCCCTGAATCAGCACAATCAACCTTGACTGCGAGCGCATCATCTCCACGTTCACGGATGGCATCAACGATCATTTCAGCTGGTTTTGAGGATTGATTGTATGTCAACAAAACATCGTATCCATCTGCAGCGAGCCGATCGGAAATCGCAGCACCTATGCCGCGGCCTCCGCCAGTAACCAATGCAACAGGTCGCGTCATAGCGCAGACGAGAACCTCATCTTTCATGAAACCATGTGAACCTTCTCAGTCATCTGAAGGAAGGAACTGAGCAAGTTGTGGTGGCTGCCACCCTTCGGGTTTCATGACTTTGCCATCTTCCCTTCGTAGGACCTTTCCATCCACCAGTTTGGCCATGTTTGAGCGGTGAACTTCATTGAAAGCATCGTCGTAAATGTGTTGCATGCCATGATTGATGATGGTTCCAGCAAGAATGTATCCAATGTCAGCAAGCGCATCGAGAACCTCAACTAAATCGCCTGAACGGGCTGCTTCTGCATATTCTCTGACTTCTTCTTCTAGAAGTTTGATGCGAAGTTCAATCAACTCGTTCGGGCCTAAGGCCGGAGATTCAAGTTTTGGAATGTCAAAGGCTTCATTAAATTCCAGTAGAGATTTCACGATAGGGTTCATGTTTTTGGGTTCACGGTTCAGCACATGAACATTCCACTCCCATTTCTTGCTTTTTCAGAACATATTCTCGGATGCAATTCTAAACCCCCATATTTTTTTTTACAGGTAAGGGCCTCTCTACCGCTGCATCTTGGGCAGAAATCATCGGATTAATCACCTTTCTCGGTGCTACAGTACATTCGTTGTTTCAAATTCAAGAACTTGATTTTCAACGGGACTGTTTGCTCAGCCGTCTTGTCAGAAGGTACCGTTCCGACTGGCCAACTGTGACCCTTCCAACTGCTAACAGTCATGCAGAGTGGTTTGGGATAACCCCTTCCAACTCATCCGAATTGATTTGTTAGTAGATTAGACCGTTGAACGGATTACTTCTCCGTCTGTATCCAACCATGGATGAATTGCTGCCATTACTGCCTCATGTATTCCAACAGAATTCATACCTCCACAATCAACAACTCCACCGGCATCCAACAATCTTGTTATTGAATTAAGAAACTCTTGTTTTCCTAACGAGGAATTCTTCCTACCAGTGTTCTCATTTTCGATGAAAAGCCTCTCTTCTTGGCGATTGTATTTCCAAATTCGATATGTCGCTCTTCCCGAAGGCGATGGAACCTGAGTTTGATTATCAATTGCATCTTCAGCAGCAGGAACGAACCTCGACCAGTATTCCTCGGGAGTCTTTGTCATGATAATGCCCACAAGTTTCACCATCATAACTCTCCCTATGCAAATGAGGCCCTTCCAATCACCCGTACGTAGCTGCATGTCGGCATTTGGGAATCAGATTCTGTCCATGTAGGAACGAAACCTATCTTCAAGAAACAGGCCCTCACAGACTTCTTCGAACCCAGCCATTGGATCTGGAGCGGCTTTTCCTCCAATAACACAAGTCAATACATCGACCATACCTTTGGCACGGGCAAATTTAGCAGCCGCTCTACGACAACCCTCCTTGTCTCGAACTCGTTTGCGATGTTTGAACTTGGCTTTTTGCTCCAGCACTTGTTCTTGAGCTTCTGCTAACATCCACTCAATTTCCGTCCAAGACCTTGTGTAAGTAGGCATTGTTTCCATTTAAATCAACTTCCTTTGTCTAATCCAACCTTCCTTCATCATTCTGTATCCCCAAAACATCAGGAGTCCAGAAATCAAAAGTTCAACAGTCAATGCCATAGAATGGACAATCTCTGTAATGGTTGGGCCACGTGTGACGATACAATGTATTCTATCTTTGTAAAATTGATAATTCACTATATTCTATACTCATGTAGAGGACATACTTGACGCGCCTCTTAGGATGAAAGAATAAATCAGACTTTCTAAATATAATAAAAATCCCTTTGCATAACCATCCATACTAACGGTACCGTCTGCTTACCCGTGTGAGCAAAGGGGCTCTTTGCAAATCAAACAGAATGAATTCAGCTTACTTTCTTGTTCAATCGGTGCCCACCGGAACATCAACAGCGAAGCCAAGCAATAAAGCTCCAAGCAAGACCCATCCGGTAAGCATGGACGCACGGAACAAGACGGTTTGAAAATCAACAAACCTCTCACGGGCCAGCACGACCCAGATGTTCACAACGGCCATGATGCCTGCAGCCCCAAGGAACCATATCCCGTCCATCGGGTCGGAGATCGCAAAGCAAGCAAACCAGAGTAAGGTGAGTTGAACGGTTGTACGAGTGGTGGCTTCTTCATCAAAGGTAGATGGAAACGAATGAATGCCTTGTTCCCGGTCGCTCTCAACATCCATTCGGGCGTAATTGATGTCAAAGGCTGTAATCCAGAGCATCACTCCAATTGAAATCGGTAGGATCGTTGGAGCCCAAAGGTATTCTGTACCCGTAGAAAACATCCCAGTTATGGCAGCCCACCCGTGTACATCCGCTGCAACGGCGACCCAAGCACCTGCAGGGGCAAGACCCAAACACAGGCCGAGCCAAAAGTGACACAACCACGTGTACCGTTTCATGTACGGATAGACGACAAAGGTCAGGACGGGCAACCACGCCATCATGAGGGCCACCTGGTTGAGCATGCCTGCGCTTACAAGCAGCAAAACAAGGAATCCCCCAGCGAGGCCCCACGCTGTCCGTAGGCTCATTGAGCCTGAGGCCAAATGGCGCCCCTGCGTCCTGGGGTTTGCTGCATCGATGTCTCGGTCAATGATTCGGTTCAGTGCCATCGCAAGACCACGGGCACCCACTGCAGCGAGAAGTATCCACAGAAGGTCAATGCCGGGAGAGCTGTTGAATTGGTCGTGGGCGATAAAATATCCAATGAGTACAAACGGCAGGGAGAACAAGGTATGTTCGATTTTGATGAAGGTCATGATTTGTTTGACGTCCATCACTCAGGTCCCCCAAAGGAAAGGTGAGGGGGCCACTCATATGATTCTAATTCAGGATGCTGTGCCACCTTTTCCAATGTCTCAGGGGAGTGTAGGGTGATAGCAGGCCATCTGCGCACGCCGAACGCAGACGAGGGAATCGGAGTGGTTGCGTCCCAGCAGAGCCGTTGGCGGGCTGCGTCAAATGACAGTCCTCGGCCCACATCAAAACGAGAGGTCAACTGCCAAAGCAGCCGTCTACGAGCCTTTGGCCCATCCAAGTCAACATCGCTGTTGGTGATGAACAACCAGCGCAAGTTGTTAGAATTTTCCAATTGCCAGATTGATTCTTTCAATTGCGCTACCTTGTCTCTGCGTTTACCTTCTGCCTCATCGTCTGAGTCGCTTGAGCCGAGTTCAGGGGAGGGGGTCCCGACAACATTGGTGGTGACAACGAGCATGCTTCCTCGGAGCATGCGTGCCTGTACGACTTCTGGTAGCGCTCGGACCGCTTCTATGTTCGTGAAGGAGGGGGGCTGTTCCGAACCCTGCCTCCAAGCCGGTGCTTCTTCAGAAAAAGAGCCCTCAAGAGGTTGATGTGTACTTCTTGGGTCCGCGGCTGCCAGCGTCGTTGCATCGATGAGGAGTTTGGAATGTACATTTTCATACGGACTTGCGGCTTCGAGGGAATCGGCTACCATGCCATCGAGGACAGTGATATCGGTCGAGATGTCCACTTTATCATTCAAGGCGTCCAAGAATGATTCGAGATCTTTGGTGTTTGAATGTTCGTCCACCATGGCCATGATTTTCAGAAACATCATTTGTCCTGCTCCAAGAAGCCCAAGCCCAGTTTTCCTGGCCTGCCTCGGGTAGCGCTGTTTTGAGGCAGCGATGGCAAGGTTGTGAAATCCTGTCTCGAGAGGCAGGTGAACGGAGCGAACATCCCGATGTTGGAATTGCAGTACTGGCGAGAACTGTCCGCCGATCGCTTCGCCAAGATAGCCGTCTTCCATTGGAGGCAGCCCTACGATGGTGGCGGGGAGGACAGCGTCTTTTCGGCACGTAATTGCGGTGACATGGAGCACGGGATATTGTCCTGTGAGGGAGTAGAAACCGAAGTGATCCCCAAACGGCCCTTCTGTACGAGTTTCTCCGGGAATACAGTAGCCCTCAATGACGACGTCGGCTTCTGCCGGCACCATGAGGTCTTGGGTCAAGGCTTTCGTAATCGGAAGCGACTTGCGACCTAAAATTCCTGCAAATTGATACTCTGAAAGGTTGTCAGGCAGTGGCGATATGGCTGAAAAAATCAGTTCTGGCGGTCCTCCAATGCAGACGGCAACCGGCATTTTCCCCTTTGGACCTAAGGCCGCTGCGTGGTCAGCAGCATGTTTGTGTATCTGCCAGTGAAGACCGAGTTCCTTTGGTCCAAACACTTGGGCTCTGTACATACCAAGGTTGTGTTCGCCCGAGGTTGGGTCTTTGGTGACGACAAGAGGAAGGGTGACGAAATGCCCTCCGTCCATCGGCCATGTCTTGGGTATGGGTAGGGCTGTGAGGTCAAGAGGAAGGCGGACACGCTGACTTGCGCCCTTTCTTTTCTTTTTGGGAGGCATTGCGAAGGCGTCTCTTGCGAGGGGTAGGGCCGTCCACGGTCGTTTGGTCATGGCCCCGATATCGGGTTTCATCATGGCTACCATTCGGTCTCCAATTGAGGTTTCATGTTTTGCCCCAAGTGCTCGAAGGGTCCGGTCGTGCGAGCCAAAGAGGTTCATGGCTAGAGGCATGGTTGATATCGTTCCGTTGGCCAGTCGTGGTTGTTCAAACACCACTGCAGGGCCGTCGTTCTTCACGAGGAGGTCGGCGATGGCGCCGGCTTCGTAAACCACATCAACGGGCCGATTAATGCGAATTAACTCTCCTCGGTCTTCGAGGTGAGTCATCCAACGCTTGAGGGTTCTCCATGCCACAAACCTGCGTGGTCGTTCTTGGCTTTGAACCTCCGTATTCGCGCTAATGGTGCTGATGAGGGTTGAGCCGCCTCCGTTGGAAGCAACCGTTTTCTTCATGTGCCTCCCCTGCTCTCTCTCACACAGAGGGGTCGGATGAGAGCGTGTGACGTGGTCGTGATTGGCGCTGGTCCAGGGGGCGGTTCTGCTGCATTACATGCTGCTAGGGCTGGACTTTCCACTCTGATTTTGGAAGCTGACCCTGAGGTTGGTACCCCTGTTCATTGCGGTGAATGCCTCTCCGAGTTAGCGGTGCAAAACCTTGACCTTGAATTGCCCGATCATGTCAAGGCTTTGGACGTCAAAGGAATCCGAGTGATTTTCCCCGATGGTACTGAAAAGCTCCTCACCGAACAAGGTTATGTGCTGGAAAAGCATCTTTTTGAGCGTTGGTTGTGTGATGAGGCCAGCAAACAAGGCGCTGAACTCCTTCTTCACCACCGTGTGACCTCAATGGAGAGGGTTTACAATAGCGAAAATCAATTTACTAATTGGAAAATTGACGGAAAAGGAGACGAGTTTCCTATCGAATGCCGAGCCGTTATTGACGGTTCAGGCGTTTCTGGCGCAGCATCAAAACTCTTGGACATGGGCGGGGAGGTGGAAGTCATCGCAGGATTCCAATACGAGATGCTTGATGTTCCCAACGACGGGTATCTTGATTTCTACCTCTGGCCAAAGTATTCGCCGCACGGGTACGTTTGGATGATTCCGAAAGAGGGCGGACGGGCCAATGTTGGGCTGGTTACGACCGATAAGAAAGGGGCCATTAAGTACCTCAACTCGTTCATAGAAGACACCTACCTTGCAGACAAACCTACTGCAAATCCCCCCTGGCGTGCAGAGGGCATCAAAATCCGTCCGTTTGGGGGAACCATTCCAATATCGGGACCCCGTAAAACGACGGTGGGTGAAGGAATTATTCTCGTAGGAGATGCTGCAGGGTTCACCTCTCCGTTGTTTGAAGGAGGCACCCACCTTGCGCTTTGGTCCGGGAGAGAGGCAGCTCAAACCATCGCTGCTGCGATTAAAGAAGACGATCTAAGCAACAAACGCTTGATGATGTATGAGCAGGCTTGGAAGAAACGTTTTCCTCCTTACCATAAAATTCTGAAAGGAAAAACAGCCCTTTACGATTTGACCGATGAGGAGATGTCAACCATGGCTCGGTGCCTCCCAGAAGAACTTGGAAACATGAGTCCTTTGGATAAGGTGGTCATTGGGTTACGAATCTTGGTTAGGAAACCGATTTTGTTCACCAAGCGGGTCATACCGGTCCTCCTTTCCTTTGGATATTCTCGTGCAAAATTCTTCGGATGGTAAATTCCCGCGCTTCGTGACAGATAAGCAAAGCAAATGAGGGGCGGGCTTCCACCTTGTATCATGTGGGGGGCGACACTTTGGCTGTCTCTCATCTCACTTTGTGTCCTGATATGGCGCCCAGCGCTTCACGAACGCAGCCCTGGGTTATCCACCGCTTTGCACCTTCTCCTCGGAATGCCGTTTTTCGTTCTAGCAGGCTTGTTCATCGTTAATGACGTCTCAATTTACCATGTTGCTGCATTCGGCGGAGAGGCCCTTCCTCTCAAATATCGTTTTGCCGCAACGTGGGCCGCTCGGGAAGGTCCACTTCTGATGTGGGTGGGCTGGATGGGGCTTTTATCGTGGCTTTTGAGGCGTCCACTCAAAGGCGAAGAAGGAGATTTCAAACTTTACCACACCCGACTTCGAATCTCCCACATCTCAACCTTAGCCTTGTTGCTCATTTCCTTTTCATTGGACCCCTTCAAGCCCACGCCGCAGTTGTTTTTTGGTGGTGGACTGAACCCTCTGCTGCAAACCGATTTGATGGTGATACATCCACCTCTCATCTTCTTGACCTATGCGCTCTGTTTCCAATTAACCAGCATTGGCCTCTCCAGTGCGTATCTCAACAACAACGAGTCACTTCAGGAACGAACCTTAACCGTAGCCCGACCGGCTCTCATCATCGCCACCGTTGGAATTGGACTTGGTGGCCTTTGGGCCTATCTCATTCTTGATTGGGGGGGTTACTGGGCCTGGGACCCCGTTGAAACGGGTTCGCTTCTTCCATGGCTGGCATTGGTTGGGCTGGTACACTTGCGGACCCGACCGGGGAGCATTCACCCTTCAATTTGGTCCGGTGGAGCAATTCTAACGGGCGTCTTAGCCATTTTTGCTACAACGGTAACCCGAGCCGGAGGAGTTTGGGCATCATCAATTCACACCTTTGTTACTGACGATTCTGGGACGCTACCCGAAAACGTGTTTGGACGTCTAATGGTTCTCAAAGAGAATCCTGCGGCCACGGAGATCATGACCTACACCGCTTGGATGATGATTTTAATCGGTTGTTGGTTTGCAGTACAGAGGGGGCAATATCGCAATCAACCCCTTCGAGAATCTGCTGTTTGGGTTTCTGCTGTGCCTGCCTGTGTTGCGCTGATTGGCGCTCTCTTCTTTTCAGATTTGGATGGAATGACGTGGGCGTTGGTCCCGGATGCCCTTTTCGTAGGACTTCTCTTGCTTCCCATGGGGTTAGCATATCAAAAGAGGGCTTCCAAACCCGATGCAATGGATACGGAAGCTTGGTCCTACACCACCCTCACATCGCTGCCATTGCATGCGATTCTCACGGTTTTGTTCTTTGCTTTGACAGAGGACGTCTTCATCATCATGATTTTTGCAGCTCTCTTCTTGCCGTTGTATTACGCTCCCTCTGCTTTGGTGGCTTGGCCGTGGGCGGCTGCAGGCGTGGTGATGGGATTATCGCTCGCTTGGTCGCAAATGTTGGAGTTGCCTGTTGCAGCACTGATGCTCGTCACGTTCGTCCTGCCGTGGTTACTGGCTCCAACCGATGAACAAGATTCACCTTCGATGAACAGTCGCAAGGTGCAATTAAAATTGGCCTTGTGGGGCAGCGTTCTCGTCGTCAACCTCTATTTGGTACTGACCTGGGTTTTGCTGATCTCAAGCATTGACGCCATCAATTTTGATGCGCATGAACTCTACGGGGCTCCATTTCTGACGGCCATCGGTGTTTGTTTATTCTTGTACATGAGAAGAAAAGATGACTCCACTCAAAATTTGTACCTCCTTGGTGGTGCAACAGCAGTCGCTTTAATCGGCGCCCTTCTCTTCCCCGATTCACTCGGTGCAGATTCAAGCACTCCGATTTCCCAACAACTTCAACGTGGCCATATCGTCTGGTTCAGCCTCCCATTCTTACTGCTTGCTGGGGCGCCTGTTGGACGAGAAGTGGTTCGGCAAATCGCAGTGGCCAAGAAAAAAGGGACGCTCCGGAGAATTCCATTAGGCGCTCATATTGTCCACTTCGGATTGCTTCTGTTGCTCCTCGGTCATCTTTCAACCACGACATTGGTTGACCGAGGAGACGCGAGTCACCGTCTATCTTTGGTCAAGAACGAAATGATTGTCCATGAAGGGATAGGGTATGAGTTTACTGAACTTCTATTGGAAGATGAAGGGTTGGAAGTTGGTGACGGCTTTGTTGGTGTTAACATCCGAATCTATGACATCCTTTCCGATGGTACGGCAAAGGAAATCGGTGAAGTTCGGCCGGGAATGCTCCGGTTTGACGCTCAAGACCTCCCGCGTTCTGAGGTTGATACATTGACTCGATTAACCGGCGATATTGTGTTTATTTTTGACGGCAGTCAGTCCAATGCGTTGATGCAGACGGTTCAACAAGACGGACTTGAATCCGTCGAGTTGGTGCGGGTCACCATTTACGTCCTCCCCCACTCCCATGCTGTTTGGGCGGGCTGGGGCCTGATGATTGGAGGCATGACATTGGTCGCTCTTTCACAGGGCAAAAACGATACACTGACAACCAATAATGGCGAATTAATCCCTTCAGAAGAAGAATGAATTCTTCCAATGGAATTATGAAGGGGAGGTCGGTCGCCGAAACATCCCCTTTGGAGGCATTACCATGGAAGAAGGAACTATTGTCCACGTTGATTATGAATTGTATAACGGTGAAACCGGTGAACTCATCGAAACCACTCGTGAAAAAGTTGCAAAAGAGCACGAATCACACCAAGAAAGTCGAACCTACCAACCAATGGTCTGTGTCGTCGGTGGCGGTCAGCTCATCCCTGGCTTTGAAGCCGCATTGGGAGAAGCAAAAGCCAACAAGGAAATTGAGGTTCTTATCGCTCCTGCTGAAGCCTATGGAGAGAAAGACATCACCCAGATTGAAACCATCAGCATCGACAAACTCATCCGTGCTGTTCAAGACCCAAATTCACTTTACATCGGCGCCCCCGTCAACATCAACAACAAACAAGGACACTTGTCTTACCTTGCTGCTGGACGTGCTCGAATCGATTACAACCACCCTATGGCTGGTAAGACCCTCAAGTACACGTTCAAGATTGTCAAGGTCGTTGAAGGAAAGGAAGACCAAGTCATGGCTCTTCTTGAAGCCAACACTGGACACAGCGAATTCAAGGTCTCCTTTGATGGAGATGATTTGAATATCGTCATCCCTCAAACCATGCTGTTTGACACCAACGCAGCCATGCTCAAGTTCCGATTGGTCACCATTATTCGTGATGCAGTCGAATGTGGCAAGGTCTCATTCATTGAAGTTCACGAACCCCGTGGATTTGGTGTTGAGGACGAAGACGACCACGATCACGACCACGATCACGACCACGATCACAGCGAAGACCTGTCCAAGCTTTCCGTTGCAGAACTCAAAGAACGCCTCAAGGCTGCAGGACTTCCAGTTGGTGGAAAGAAAGCAGACTTGATCGCTCGCCTCTCGCAAGAAGAGGAATGAATGCTGATCAGTTCTCCTTAGAGTTACAACGATAGGGGGGTACGATTCCCCCATGGTTACAGAGGTCGGACAATGGACGTTGATGAAGACGAATACGAAGATGTTGTTTGGGATGCTCCACTGCCCGATAATGAGTATTCTCCGGGCGAGAAAGTTGTCATTTGGGGTGCGATTGGAATTGGCCTCATTGCCATGGCTGGCCTGATTCTCGCATTCGACACCGTGTGGACGGATACCCTAAAGCCGATCATTTGGGACCCCGTTGTCAAAGATGCTGGTGTTGCGGGGGATGCGGGATATACCCCACAAAATACGGCCATTTACACCCTGAGCATGCTTTCATCGGTCGTCTTACTGCAGGCGATGTTCCGAAAATGGAACCTGCCCAGTGACGAGAAGATGACGCTTGCCCTCATTGCATGGGTCTGTCTTGCACCAGTCATGCGTGTGTTGGAAGATGCAGACTTCTTTTCCTCTTCCCAAGACGTGCTGTTCATTTCACCTCTGATTCATCTTCATTTAGCAGGATGGTTGGTTGGTATTGCGGTGATCAGTCATTTGCTGGGGCGGGCTTGGAACGGCGTCCATGGGGACGAGGCTGAAGAACGTCAATCAACGCTTATTCTTGGGTTCCTCTTCCTTGCGCTGATGGTACAGTGGTATTGGCTTTACAGGCCTGCATACCTTGACCATCCAGAATCTTCCTTTTCCGTCGCACTCGCAGGACTGATTGTTGCCTGTTTGATGATGTGGTTCACGATGGCACAAACGCGTGGATGGGAAGCCATCACACGAGGGATGTTGTCCTTTGCAGTTGGAGCGATTGTCCTCGGGCTTGGCCATTGGGGTCAATTCATATCGACACCTTGGGCACAGGAGAGCGGTCGTGTTTCCAATGATGTCACGTTGTGGCCTGTTTTCATCGTGCTGGGGCTACCTGCCTTGATTTGCTGGTTCATGTATCGGGCAGGGAGGGAAGATGCGCTCCAACTCAAGTTAACCGGGTATACTGCGGGTGTACTCCCACAAGGCATTGGCCTGAAAGAATGGGAAAGTCAACCCGAAAAGTGGGCATCACATCCCGTTGAATTTCTGTCAAACAAAGCGCTTCTTGCACACCCAATGGTCCTCGGTATGGTCTTTGGGCAATTGTCCGATGGGTTTGCTACGATGATGGGGATTGATTTCTTTGGATACGGAGAAAAGCACCCAGTGAGTGATGCAGTGATACAATTCGGTGGGCGAATCAATGACGTGATTGGAATCTCATGGGGCGAAGGAGCCTGGTTCTTTGCCATCATAAAGGGCGTTTTGGTCGGTCTTATCGTCTGGCTTTTCGTCCAGATGCGGGTTGAACAGCGACAACAACATTTCAGACTCTTAATCGTCCTTGCAGTGTTGATTGTCGGGTTGGCTCCAGGCCTCAGAGACATTGGTCGGTTGATGCTTGGGGTTTGAACTCAGGGTGTTCTCTCCGCTTCAATTGGATTCCATGCAATTAAATGCGACACTGCCTTGGCTGAAAGTGAGGCGTTGAGATGGACCGTTTACCAAGTCGGGTGAATCGTGCAGACCCTGAATTTTCCGAACGCAAGAAGCACAATGAAGCGTTGATTGCTCAATTGCGTGAACGCCTTGCTACCGCTTCGAACGGAGGCGGTGGGAAATACGTCGATCGACATCGTTCACGGGGGAAACATCTGCCGAGGGAGCGAATCGAGCGTATCATTGACCCAGGAACGGCATTTTTGGAACTCTCTCCCCTTGCGGCTCACGAACTTTACGACGGTAGAGCCCACTCTGCGGGCATCGTGACGGGTATTGGAATGGTTCACGGACGTGAGTGCCTCTTCGTAGCCAACGATGCAACCGTCAAAGGCGGCTCATATTATCCAATGACGGTCAAGAAACACATCCGAGCACAAACCGTAGCTCACGAGAACAACCTGCCCTGCATCTACCTCGTTGACTCTGGCGGTGCCTTTTTGCCCATGCAAGACGAGGTATTTCCTGATATTGGTCATTTCGGACGCATTTTCCGCAACCAGGCTCGCATGTCAGGGGATGGGATTCCTCAGGTTGCAGCCGTCTTGGGCTCGTGTACGGCAGGTGGGGCTTATGTCCCTGCTATGTCGGATGAATCCATCATCGTCAAAGGAAACGGAACTATTTTTCTTGCAGGCCCCCCTCTGGTCAAAGCCGCTACCGGGGAGGAAGTTACTGCTGAAGACCTCGGAGGCGCAGAGGTTCACACGGTTCAATCCGGTGTTGCTGACCATTTTGCTGAGGATGAGGATGAGGCCTTACGCATGGTTCGAAACGTTGTTGAAAACCTTGGCCCTCGTTCCCTTGCTGCTGCAGCCAGCAGCGAGCCCGAGGAACCGGCACATGATGTTGAAGACCTCCTGGGGTTGATTCCATCGGACAACAGAACTCCAGTTGATATTCGTGAACTCATCGCTCGAATCGTTGATGGTTCGCGATTCCATGAATTTAAGGCACGGTACGGGACCACATTGGTCTGTGGATTCGCACACATTCACGGCCACAAGGTTGGTATTGTCGCCAACAACGGCATTCTCTTCTCCGAGTCATCCCTCAAAGGAGCGCATTTTGTTGAATTGTGCGGACAAAGAGGCATCCCTCTCATCTTCCTTCAGAACATCACCGGTTTCATGGTTGGCCAAGCGTATGAGGCTGGAGGAATTGCAAAAGATGGTGCTAAACTCGTTACTGCAGTATCCTGCGTGAGCGTACCCAAATTCACCGTCATCATCGGTGGTTCTCACGGCGCTGGAAATTACGGTATGTGCGGCCGGGCTTATGACCCACGTTTCCTCTTTATGTGGCCCAACAGCCGAATCTCCGTTATGGGCGGACCTCAAGCAGCCGATGTCCTCGCCACGGTCAAACAAGACCAACGGCAGCGAGAAGGATTGCCTCCACTGGAGGGCGATGAACTCCAAGCATTCCGCCAACCCATTCTCGACAAATACGAAACCGAAGGCAGCCCGTATTATTCAACCGCCCGTCTTTGGGACGATGGCATCATTGATCCAAGGGATACACGAGACGTACTCGGGCTCTGCTTGGCTTCTGCCCGTAATGCCCCCCTCCCCGACAACCGGTACGGGATTTTCAGGATGTAAGTTTTCAATATAATATTCAAAAATGCAATTGGAGAATTTTAGATGATTTCAATGGAACAACCCCCCGAAACCGAATTGGTATCAATCGAAATCAATGAGGCCATTTGTCACTTAAAACTCAATCGTGAGGCGAAATTTAACGCCCTCAACGTTCAACTCATTACCGAACTTTGTACCTTGTTTGATTGGACTGCGGAACGAAGCGTTGGGCGTCAGGGCGACTTGCACGATAGCAACGGGAACCCCTTCTTACGCATCATCGTCCTGTCAGGCGCTGGGCGCCATTTCTGCGCTGGTGCAGACATCAACATGATGCGAGATGCGGGAGCAAATACCGCCGAAGAGAATCGTAGGGATTCAGAACGGTTGGATCGCTTGTTCAACGGACTTTGGGCTCATCCATGCTTTACCATCGGAGCCGTGCAAGGCGTGGCTCTTGGCGGAGGGGCTGGTCTTGTTGCCTGCCTTGACCATGTCATCGCCACTTCAAATGTCAAAATAGCACTTTCAGAGGGTAAACTCGGAATTCTCCCAGCAGTTATTGGCCCCTATGTCTACCGTCGCCTGGGTTCTGCCTGCTTTCGGCGCCTAGCCATGCAGGCAAGTCGAATTGGTTCAGAAGAAGCGTTGCGCACTGGTTTCATCGAACAAGTTGTTGACGACACCGATGCGTTGCCTGCAGCAATTGACAGTCTGGCCAAAGAAGTACTTTCCACTGGCCCATGTGCAGTTTCTCTGGCCAAAGAACTGACGCTAAACTTCGACCGATGGACTGGAAGTGACGACGGATTACGCGATTACACCCTTGATTTCACCAGTAAAATGCGTGGCTCACATGAAGGACAAGAAGGCTTGTCTTCATTCCTTGAAAAGCGCCAACCTAACTGGAAGCCTGAAGAAAACGAATGAGGTTTGACCATGATCGCCAAAGTTCTCGTCGCCAACCGAGGTGAAATTGCGTGCCGTATTCTTCGGGCATGCCGAGAAGCTGGAATTCAAACCGTAGCGGTTTGCGCTCCAAACGACCAAGGAACTTTATTCACCGAAATGGCTGATGAACTTGTTGTGTTGGATGGGGACACCATCGCCACGACCTATCTTGACCAAGAACAAATCATCCAAGCTGCGCTTTCAACCGGCTCGGACGCCATACATCCTGGATTCGGATTCCTTTCCGAACGAGCACCGTTTGCACGTTCGGTCAAACAGTCCGGTATCATTTGGATTGGACCCTCACCCGAAGCCATTGAACAGATGGGCGACAAAATGACTGCACGCCAAACAATGCGTAGTGCTGGCGTCCCTGTGATTCCAGGTGAAGAAGTTGAAAGCGAGGATGAAAATGAAGCCATGGACGCTCTTCTCGAAGCTTCAGAACGGGTTGGTTATCCACTGCTACTCAAAGCATCAAGCGGCGGCGGAGGAAAGGGTATGCGTGCTGTTTACGACCCCTCCGATTTCCTCCAATCCGCAGAAGGGGCGCGTCGTGAGGCCTTGGCTGCATTTGGTGACGGCCGAATTTACATTGAGCGGCTTTTGAACGGCTCAAAGCACATTGAGATTCAGGTTCTCGCTGACCGCCACGGCAGAACAATCCATCTTGGGGAACGAGAATGCAGCGTTCAACGCCGCCATCAAAAGGTGTTTGAAGAGGCCCCTGGGCCCACGATGACAGGCGAACTAAGAGAGGCGATGGGGCAAGCTGCCATTCAGGCAGCGCAAGCCGTCTCCTATGAGGGGGCAGGAACAGTGGAATTCCTCTTAGCACCCTCCGGTGAGTTTTTCTTTTTGGAGATGAACACAAGGATTCAGGTGGAACATCCGGTAACGGAACTCGTCACAGGAACCGACATTGTACGAGAACAGTTGAGAATTGCTTCAGGGCTACCCATGTCGTGCGGAGACTTGAGCATTCGAGGGCACGCTATTGAGGTTCGACTTTATGCGGAAGATGCAGCCAATAATTTCCTACCATCCATTGGCCCTCTTGCAGTATTTAGGCCTCCTGAAGGGCCAGGAATACGCCTTGATACCGGTGTTCGAGAAGGAGATAACGTAACGCCAAATTACGACCCAATGCTCGCAAAACTCATCGTTTGGGCACCATCGCGTGAAGAGGCACTGCAACGGATGCGCCGCGCTTTGGACGATTTTGTCATTTTAGGCACGACCACAAACGTGCGCTTCCTTCGGGAACTGTGTGATGCCCAACCCATTGTCGACGGGACGACCACAACAACGACCATCGACGAACATTGGCCTAACGGGTGGACTCCAGCCGTCGCCTCCCTCCTTGAAGACGCATCTTTGCTAGCAGCTGCGGCAGGAGAGACCATGGGTTTGCACCGAACAAGCACCTCCAGCCTTGATGGCGAATCACAAGGTTTGCCGAGCCCATTTTCAACCTTGAATCGGAGGTATCCTTGATGCAACATCAGTTCTCCTCTTCAAACGGTCCAATAGAGGTGACCTTAACTCGCATGGATTCCGGCTTTTCACTCGCTGGTCACACTCTTGAACCAACGGGAGATGGGCGTCTAAAGATTCGCCTATCCGATGGCCGAACCGCATACGCACACGTGGCTAAAGTCGGGGACGTGTGGTGGGTCCACCTCGCCGGCCAGACCTATCGTTGGGAGCGGATAGAACCGGGCTCAACCTCTTCGCAACACGAAGGCGGTTTGGTAGCCCCCATGCCGGGGAAAGTCCTGGACGTTCTTGTGAAAACAGGTCAAGAAGTTCAAGCAGGTACTCCCTTGATGGTTCTCGAAGCGATGAAAATGGAGCATCGTATCGTTGCAGCAAAAGACGGAGTTGTTGCCGCAATTCACTTTGAAGCAGGAGATCAGGTGACTCAAGGTGCTGTTTTGTTGGAACTTAACGAGTAAATGCCTCAACGGTTTCTCCAATCGCCGCTCTCGATAATGATTTCTTCTGAGGTTGGGAGGTTGGTGATGTACGCCCATGCCCATCGCTCTCCTCCCTCGGTCGTGATGCTCAACACCGCACGATGATACAGCCCCTCATGGTCGTCATACGACGCGAATCCTTCGATTTCATCGAGTCGTTTCAGCGTGTTAGCGATGTCTTTACAACGGTAGAACTCTCCAACGACGTTTCCTTTTCCTTGCACCCGTAATCCAGGGTATGCTCCATGGTCATAGAGTGTGCCGCGAACAGTAGCAGGTTCCATGTTACCATCCGCAGCCTCAGCCATGATGCTTGAACGGGATTCTCCTTGGCGGAGCGTACCGTAGACAAACACTCCATTCAGAAACTTTTTATCATGCATATCATCAATTGCATAATTTAAATGTTCAATTGGTAATTTATTCCTTGATAAATTCCGTTGTATCAACTCAACATACGAGGCATCAGGTTGTTCATAATCCTCAGAACATCGGTGTTTCTGAACGGTGTAGGTAATTGCTTGTCTCAATCTACCGCTACCATCAACCACGGTCACGTTTCTTCGCTCGTAGGCGTAGGGCAGCCCTTCCTTTTCATCGATTGCAGTGAGGGTTTTTTCGTCCACTTCAAACAACAATCCAGGTACAACCGAACCACGTCCAGCCGGAACAACATCTGCAGCACCCGCCTTTCTGCTTGTGGAAAAATAATGAAATTGAAGCGTATAGTCGGGAAGCCAAGCGGTTCCGAGTTCAATCAATCCTGAAGGTTCAGCGCCGTGATCTGAGCACCATCGCACCCAATCCTTGCGGTCCATGTTTGACCCGTAGCCAAAGTACAGTTGTTTGTTGCTCATAATCCGTTATTACGATGACGATATTTCAACCCACGGCATCTTGATGACTTGGACATTCAACCCGATGTGTAGAAGTTTCAAACAGGCGGTTATAAGGAAAGAAGATGTGCGAAAATCATGCGAAATCCTTTCATGATGTTAACCGAAGTCAGTGTCGAACATCCAAAGAAGGCCTTTGGAGCCATTATGCTGGCCGTTTTCCTGCTTGCCTCAGGTGCAATGCACCTTCAATTTGATAACAGTGAAGACGGTTTTTTCCCCGACGATCCAAGCGTTGACCTGCTCAACGAAGTCGAGGGCGAATACCGCTCAAACATTGATTTCATCCGTGTCATTGATGAAATTGAGGAAAACGACCTCCTGGTAGGGGATACGTGGACGCATCTCGCTGCGATCGAAGCGATCATGTTGAACGATACAAATTTCCAGCCCTATCATTTCCCGCTGTTCGGCACTCAGGCGAACAACGGCCCAGCAAGCAACGCCATGCAATGGCAGATGCTTCAAGACGAAACTACCGCATCAGAATGGTTGGTACCGCTCCAAAATGCCATTGTTGAGGTTCTCAGCGCACAGGGACAAGAGAACCTCACAGCAGCACTTTCCAACCTCTCCGCCTCAGCCCTTAACATACCTGCTGTTGAGCCTGTAACTGCCCAACGGCTCACCGATTGGGATGCAGGAACACCGGCTGAATGGCTCCCTCGACTTGACTCAGGTGCTAACCTCTCCGATGAATTGGGACTTTTGACGGGCCAACTGCAGAGCGCATCTGTCGGACGGGAATCTGCTGAAACAGGACAAATAATGGCAGTCATCGGACCCATTCAAGGACAAATTGGACCGCTCTTGGGCCTTCAGAGCGTTGACTTCCGGACCGGTATCCTATCCTCCCTGCCCGGTGAGGATTCGAGCAACCCGTGGGTGAGCGACGGACCAATTCTCGTTACGTTGGTGGTTTCCAGCGAACCTGCTGACTTTGGCTACGACGTGCTTGATAACGTTCAAACCGACCTTACCGCATGGGCAGAAGCTCTCGAAATCACCCTCGCTGAGGAGACTGGAGATGAGGAATTACGTACCTTTTCGTTTGCACAATTTGCTGAGAACTCCTCTGCAACAGTAGGGAAGGAAATCGGTATTCTTACCAGCGCTGCACTGCTGCTTTTGGGTATTATTCTCTGGTTCAATTTCCGCAGCGTACGAGAAACCGCCTATGTTCTAAGCCTTACAGTGACGGCCATCCTCGCCACCTATGGGTTGTCCGGATGGCTGCAGTTTGCGGGCGTTCCAATGACGTTCAATGCCGCCATGAATTCCATACCAGTACTGCTGCTTGCCATCGGTGTGGATTACGGCCTCCACGTCGTTATACGGATTCGAGAGGAACTCCACGATGAAGAACAGCGAAACCCCATGGGTCGTGAAACCCTCAGGGATTTTGATTTCGCCATTCGCCAAAAAGCCATTCGTCAGGGGACCATTCTCACATCCATTGCCCTTCTTATTGCTATCTTTACCGATATCGTAGGTTTCCTTTCCTTCCGGCTATCCAGCCTAGCATTTTTGCAAGTGTTTGGAACAGTCATCGCTATCGGTCTATTTTTCATCTATCTCTTGAGCATATCAGCACTCCCTGCTTTGATGCTTATTTTGCCTCCAAAGCGGCTTCCTCTCACCAAAGCCAGCAAGGTAAAAATCGGGCCTATCAGCAACAATATTGCAACCCTTTCTCAACGACCCAAAATGGTCGGAGTGATCGCCGTCATTTTGCTTGTTCCGATGTTCTTTGGCTTCCAGCAATTGGAAGTAGCCTTCGAACAACGGGACCAACTCGACACCTCCGTTCCGGTAGTGGGTGACTTTTTGCTGATTAGTGACGAATTTGGGACAAGCCGTTCACCGCTTTACATCGTTCTTGATGGCGATATTATGTCCGAATCAGGCAGGAATGCCTGGCGGGTCGCTTCGGAAGATCTCAGTTCAAATCCAGACGTTAACGGCGTTCCCAACGGGTTGTGGGATGTTCTTGAACAAGCAAGATTGCAGGACAGTGGCCTCGACAGTCTTCTCACATCAATCGACGACGGTAACGATAATGCATGGCTGGCTCTTGAAACATGGGCCCTGGAAAATACTACCGGCATTGAGATGACAAAGAGCCTTCTCGCACGGGACGGGGGCCAAACCGTCATCTCCTTCCAAGCTGAAACCCTGGATTGGGCTGCAACAGTTGCCTTTGCTGAACGAATGGAAGCAGCCCTCGTCGTGATGTCGGGAGATATCGATGAGAGTTTCACATTGCGCCTGAGTGGACGCAGCCTCATCAATGCTCAAACCACTTCTGATGTGGCGAATGCTTCGATTCAGTCTACTGCAATCGTTGCGGTGGTTATTCTTCTGATGCTCACAGGAATTCACACCGTTCGTAACCAGAACAACCTCAAGGAGGGTATGCAACGAGGGTTCGTCTCTTGGATTCCTTTGATGATGGTCGTTGTTTGGGTGTACGGCTTAATGGGCTATACAGGCTACAACATCAATTCTCAAACCGTTACCATCGGCGCTTTATCGCTCGGTCTTGGAGTAGATTATGCAGTTCACTTCACGACTCGGTTAGAGGAAGAAGCCGCACATGCTCCGTTTGGTACACCCCACGAATGGGTCGCTCGGTCAACCGCCACGACAGGGCGCGCCATGGGAGGCGCTGCCTTGACGACCGCGGGAGGATTTGCAGTTCTCAACTTGTCTGCCTTGCTGCCCTTGCGTTTGTTTGGCCAAGCCTTCGTGGTCGCCATCACCCTTGCATTGCTTACGAGCTTGCTCATCCTACCCGCTCTTTACAGCCCCTTCCTCCGCCGGACCGCCGCACTGTCCGCACAACATCAAGGAGCCAGTGAAGAATGAACCGAAAAAATGTGTTTTGGTTTTCATTTTTTGTGGGGCCGCTGATCTTACTCTCCTACATTCGCGGAGTTAATGCTGTCAATGACCCACTGGACTACTGGGGAGGTGTATCTCCCTCAATGCAGCAATTCATCGTGCCGTGGATGTTTGTAGCAGCCGTGGGGTACCTTCTGATGTGGTACCAGTTCTTCTTTGGCTGGACTGAAGACGAAGCAGCAAGCCTACAGTGGCCTGGACGAGAAGTTGATGGAAAGGGAGCGCAACGGTTGTTCTTGCTCTATGCAGCATTTCTCATACCATCCATGCTTTGGATCGATGCGACCCGAATGCACCTTGAGGGACCAAGTCTTCTGTTGACGGTTGTGACCATTGGTCTGCTCCTTACTGCAGGCGTAGCATCCGTTGGATTCGGAGTCCTTGCTTGGTCGTCTCGGGAGACTCTGCCCCATGCTAACCGTGTGGTCATTGGTTCTGTTATGCTCTCGATTCAATGCACCTTTTGGGACGGAATCTATTGGGTCGTCATGTTTCCCTGGTGAGAACAGCGATTCAAATAGTCAATGACCGAGTCAGACCCATGAAGAACCTCGTTGTCCTAGTTCTATGTGTGGTCAGCATCATCGTTCTTGCGGGTTGTACTGCTCCTGTAGAAATCGATGCAATGGAGTCCACAGAATCAGAAGAATCCACCCCAATCCCCTCAAAATTATCGTTTATTGCACCAACGTTGGACCGAGCAGAAGACCTCGGAAGTCAGCATGATTTACGCAACAGTTTTGATGGACCCATTCTGATGCTATGGGTAGCATCCGGATGCAGTGGATGTCACGACTGGACAGACCTCATACGCAGTGAAATGAACGCTGGAAACATTTCAAACACAACCACCATCATTTCTGTCCATCGTTATCCTGAGTTTGAAACGAAGGAAGACATGGAGCTTCGGTACGGGAACGACTCCAGCGAACATTATGCTCCATGGCCAGTGCTTCTTCCAGACGCTTCAACCACGGTGATCGACCGCGAAACCGGGCGCATGACGGACGTTGGTCTGGTCACCGCCTTTGGGGAGCCGGTGACCCCAACCTTGCAAGTCATTGACAGTGAAGGCGGAATCGCATGGACATCCAGTAAATACTGGGCCAACACCACCGTATTAGAGGAAGCATTGAACATCATGGCCCAACAAGAAGGGATACAATGACGACAATGATCAACGCCCTTTTTTGGTTTTCCAGCCTGTATATACTGCCGTTTTGGCTGATGATGTGGTTTGCTCCTCAACATGAGCGAACGAAACAGATGATGAGCAACGAGTGGCTCTTTTTGGCTCCCCTTTTGCTCGCATACACGATAGCCGTCATACCAAACCTCCCATCCATTCTCTTGGCTTTGAGCAGCGAAATGCCGACTCCTGAATCAGTGATTGATATGTTCTCCGACGAAAGAGTCATCCTCATCGGATGGCTTCACTTTCTTGCCTTTGACCTGCTGGCAGGGCGATGGACATGGGAGCGTTTGGTGGAGGCAAAGCAACCAATTTTTGTAAGCATGCCCGTCTTGTTCCTCAGCATGATGGTCGCACCGTTAGGTTGTTTAGTCGGGCTCTTTGTCAACCGTGTTGCGATAACAACGGAATGATTATTCCTTCCACGTACCGTGGAAATCTTCTGCATTGTCAACCCGAATGAAGAGGTCCAGCGATGACCATACAAGGCTGTTAAATCCGCTCGCCATTTCCTCTTCACCGCCTGCTTTAGCCGTCATGAATTCAAGGGTGTCAGATGGAGAGTGCCACTCCTGCCAGAATGAGATTTCCCCACCTGGGCTGAAGAAATTGAAGGTGGGGTAACCTTCGGAGAAGAATGCACAGTGGTCTGAGGCACACGATTCAGCAATGTTCCACATGATCGGATTCCCTTCAGTTGGTTCATAGGCGAGGTCGTCCTCAATGGTCTGTCCAACCCAATCATGCATCCGATTCATGTTCTCGTCACTTGCCCCAGCAATATCGATGCTCCAATCGTACCGAGTTGCTGAGAATATTTCCCCTCCAGGTCCAATGAGAGGTTCGGTTCGGGGTACGATTGGATAGTTGAGAGAAACCATGTCAAAATTCATGTATGCTTTGACCGAGACGTTCTCGGGCAGGTGGGCTACATAAGCAAGGGAGCCCAAGAGGCCCTCTTCTTCACAAGCCCAGAGTCCGGCAACCACAGTGTGGTCAAATTCCATCTGTGCAAGGGCTTGGGCCATCTCAAGAGAAACGGTAGAGCCTGAGGTATCGTCGTTGGCCCCTTCATTGGTTCCACCGCCTGGAGGAGTGAACATGTAGGCGATGTCAAAATGCCCCCCTACGACAATGTACTCGTCTGGATTAACGCGTCCCCAGTTGTATCCAACAACGTTGAGTTGGTCAGGGTCGTCATCGTAGCGTGTTACTTCAACAAAGTCAAAGCCCATTCCTCTCATGTTTTCGGCCATGGCTTCTGCTGCGGCTTCGTATGCTGCGCCTCCTTCGTGAACTGAAGCTGAGCCACACCAACGGTTGTTGTAAGATGAAGTGAGCATGTCGATGGTGTCATAGGCCCTGCGCCCATCAACCAACATCAACTCTTGACTGTCTTCTAGCACAAGAGTCGCGTTCCATGCTTGGTCGCCTGCGGAAATATTCAGTTCGACAGTATCCCTTTCGGAGTCCAGAATCAGCATGGTGATTTCGGTTTGGGAGGCAGGAAGCGTGTAGTTCACATCATCTCTCAGCACCCCAAACTCATCCTGGAAAAATGCTCCAGGAGAACGACTGATGGTCCAATCAACGGTACTGTCAACGGATAGAGTGTAGAATTGTCCTCTTGCAGCCGTCATGGATTGCGTGTCATCAATTTCTAATGTTGCAACGACCTTTGCATCGCCGTCTTCACCAAAACAACCCGAAAGCGGTGCAAGAAGGAACAACGTTAGGACAAAAAAGATTTGAATTGATTGTTTCATTGGTTCAGCCCCATGTGCACGGCTCCAAAACCGTTTGGCCTCCCATAAAGGGTTGGAGAACTTCAGGTATACGCACCCTGCCGTCTTCAAGTTGATTTTGTTCCATGATGGCCACCAATGCACGAGATGTTGCGACTGCGGTTGAATTAAGCGTGTGAGCAACCGGTTGATTTGGATGCCCAGGTTGCCCGTAACGAATGGACAAGCGGTTGGCTTGATAATCGGTGCAATTCGAGCAAGAGACGATTTCTTTGTACTGGTCTGCTCCTGGAATCCATGCCTCCAAATCGTATTTCTTTGCAGCCACTGTACCCATATCTCCAGTACAGATGTTGACGATTTCATAATGAATGTCCAAACTGTTCCATAAGTCAACACAATTGGTGAGCAGTTCTTCGTGGAGGGCCCAAGAGTCTTCGGGCTTTGCGATGATGACTTGTTCAATTTTTGTGAATTGATGAACTCTCCATATACCGAGGTCGGATTGGCCGTGACTTCCGACTTCTCTTCGGAAGCAGGATGAAACTCCCACCATGCGCAACGGAAGCATGTCCTCGTGGATGGTTTCGTCCATGTACATAGCGGTGAGCGGGTGCTCAGAAGTTGCGATCATGTAGAATTGGTCGGGCTCGACGCCATACATCACGGTTTCAAAATCTGCGAGGTCCGTGACCCCTTCGTAGGCTTCACGGTTCATCATTACGGGAGGTTGAACGAAGGTGAAGTCACGTTGCTGTAAGAATTCCACAGCATAATGCTGGAGGGCAAACTCCAGTCGGGCAAGGTCTCCCTTGAGGAAAAAGAAACGGCTTCCTGTGATTTTTGCCGCCCGTTTGAGGTCCACCCAACGGTTCATCTCAATCAGCTCATTATGGGTTCGGACGTCGAAATCAAACTCAGGCTTCGTACCGTGGACAGCGTGAACTGTGTTGCCTGACTCATCGGCTCCCTCGGGTACGTCAGTGTGGAGAATGTTGGGAATTGACATTCGGATATTGTCACGCTGGGCCATGGCCTCGTTTGTTTTGGCTTCCATTGCGGCAATCCTGCTGCCCAAATCCGCTACTTGAGCAAGAATCGCTTGAGCAGCCTCATTATCTCCTGCTTTTTTTGCCGCACCGATACCACGGGCTGCTTCATTTTTCTCTCTGCGTAACTGGTCGGTTTCGTGAAGAGCGTTTCGCCATTCTTGGTCGAGTTGAATGACTTTGTCGATGTTGTCTTGTGGAATTCCTCGCTTGGTGTGGTCTGCTCGGATTCGTTCCGGATGTTCGCGAAAGAGTTGCATGTCCAACATGTTGATCACCAGGAGATATTGAATTGAAGAATTTCACTACCCAAAAACAGGAAGCCGCCTACGAAGTAACCGAGAATGGCTCCACCGTTGAGCAGTGGAAGTCCAGCTTGGGCTTTCCCACGAGCAACATAGGTCATCAGAGCGAAGTAGCCGAGTAAGCCCCCGATGAGGGTTGATACTGCAACTTGAGTTGCTGCACTAGGGGCCAGGTATTGCAGTGCTGAAAGAACGAGCATACCTGGGAAAATAATGTCTCCAAGACCCATAAACATAGCTTCTGTTGAAGGCTTTTTCTTGCGCTTGGCCTGAACCTTATCCGAGAGTACCCGCTTCGTTGGAGCGTTTTCTGTTTCTTCAATCAACGAGTAGTTGGTATCTTGAGGTGCGACGAGAAGAATCGGCAAACGCAAGCCGATCATCGTATCTGCAAGGTCGAGCATGTGTTTGGACTTGTAAACCGCCCATGCATCGTAAACGGCTGCAAGAATCATGAAAAGTATGGCCATTGGTGGCTCGAAACTGACACCAAGCAAAGCACAAACACCAGCTCCCAAGAGGACACCAGTGGTATTGACCACGTACCATTCACTGTGGACGTAAAGTAAAATCATGAGGATTGCGGTTACGGCGAGTCCAATCATGGTCGGGCCAGTTCTCAATTGAAGGCCAATTAACGGGAACATGTCTTCCTCCAACGAGCCGGATTGTAGGTCGATCATCAATGTTGTAACGTCCAATTTGATGGAGAGCAATTGATCGGAGTTGCCCTCTACGCTGAGCAAGGTCAAGGTAGAGTCAGCAACAACCGGGAACGAACCCACATTGGCCAGAGAGGTTCCGTAGAGGAGGTAAGCCTCGCTTTCTCCTGTAACCACCAAGTCAGAGTAACCGTTACCGTCCCAGTCGATGATTTGAACCGACGATACGGTCTCGACCAAGGTATCGAGCATCATCCTGTTTTGAACGGTAAATTTCTCGCTGTAGGCAGCAGAACCGTTCCATTCAATCCCAGTAATGTCTCCACTCTCCTCTCCGAGCAGGAGCATGCGTTGGTCATCAGGCAGTGATGAAGCGTTTGAGGTAGCAAATGGAGAGATTCCAACAGCAGTTGATGTGAATGCTGAAGTGCTGTTTTGGAGGTAGGCCATTCGTACTTCTCCATCAAGGCGAGGTGCAAGTGGGTCGTTGACCGAGCCATATTCGTCCAGATGGAGGACACCCGAGGCCGATGGCGTGGCGAGGAACAGCAAGGTGTCATTGAGAAGTTCCGCATGCAATATTCCATCTTTGAAATCGATGTATGGGACGGCCCATTTGGCTTGGAATGTCAGGTTTCCCGGATAATCGTCGAAGGTGTTGTAGCGTACCATTTCAGATGCTGTGTTAAACAAATACAATGCTTCGTCTGTTTTCACTGCAAGGGCGCACCCCGTGATCAATGTTGAGAGGGGTTGTTCCATTCCGCCTTCTCCAGCCTCAAAGCAAGCATAGGACTGTATGAGTTCACCTGTTAGGGAATCAACGGTCCAGGCCCAAGGGCCGCTGGTGAAGGTGAGTATTCCGCCTGATGTTGCCATTCTGACTCTGGAATCTGGCTCGCTGAAGGAGTGGTTGTGTGTCATCGTCCATACGGGCTCTTCCATGCCCGACGAGGCACTCCATGCAGATACAGTAGCATTGATGCGGTCTTCTCCGAAGACGGTTACGGAGGTGATGAACCCGTCATCGCCCCAAGCTCCGAGATAATCTCCTTCGATGGAACCCTGTCGGTCCATCTCGAAAGGCTCAGGGTCAAAATCGAGAAGTGCAACGTGAGCGAGAGGAATGGTGCTGTACAACAAAGCAAGCGTTAAAACAACCATCATACCGTATTTGATGATGTAATCCTTCTTGTATTTGGCAAGCAAGATGATGAGTGCTGTGAACATGAAAATTGCGAAGAGTTCGATGGCGACATAACGAACTTGGCTTGCTCCAGATGAGCCAAATGCCTTGAGTTCACCAACGTCATAATACGGTCGCATGAAGCTGGCCAGGGCGATGGTTACAACGAACATACCCGCCATTGCGGTCATTCCAACCCACTGCTCTTTGAGGAGTTCAACGAGGGTATCTTCCCTTCTGAGTTCGTCCTCAACTTGAGCGAACCGGTCGTTTTGGCGAGGCGTGCCTTTCACGTTAGCCTCATCGGTCATGCCTCTGCGAGTCCTCTCTCTCATATCAGCCTCGCGTTTGTAGGACACTCAAGAATGCGAAGGAAAGAGGCTATGGAAGACAACCGGCTGCAAGGACCATGGTGGGCCAAAAACCAGTTCGGATTTGGCTTGAAGAAACCAAACATCTCGGAATGGCTCTTGGCTTAACCAATACGGCGAAGGCTGTTGAAGCGCTTCAACTCCCAGCATCTTCATTCACGACGGTTCACGTCGCAGGAAGCAACGGCAAAGGGACCACTTGTGCAATGCTTTGTACTGCGCTTACCAATCAAGGGGTTTCGAATCTTTTGTTCTCATCCCCGCACTTGGTTCGTGTTGAAGAACGGATTCGATTGAACGGTGTTCCGATTCACGCCGATGTCATGAATCGCGCTCTTGAAGCAGTCAGGAGGGCAACTTCGGCAAACAACATCACAGTCACCTTCTTTGAGGTGACTTTTCTTGCCTCCCTGGTTATTGCAAATGAAGCGGGAGTTGAGATGATGATTCTTGAAACTGGCTTAGGCGGCCGCTTGGACGCAACGCGTGTTTCCAAGGCCGATGTTTGCATCTTGACCTCAATCGCTCTGGAACATACCGATATTCTCGGAAGCCAACCAACCAAGATTGCTCGTGAAAAGGCTGCAATCGCTCGGGCCTTCCGACCCTTGGTTGTTCGCGCCCCAGACGATCAAGAGGTTTTGGAAGCCATAGAGGAAACAGCGTCAAATGCTGGAATGAAACTTCTTGGCGAAGAAGTCGGCCCTGCCGACCTCGTTATGGTCAACATTCCAACAGGGACGACGTATCGTGAGGAAGCAAAACTACTGGTCAATGCCGTTTGGCCCTGCCTCGCCGGCGTCAACACCCAGTTGGAGCCGGATACCAGCAATTGCATTTGGCCTGCTCGAATGCAGTTTGTTGAATCACAACGTTCCTTTGAACCCCATTTTCTCCTTGATGGAGCGCATAATCCAAGCGGTCTGGAGCGAGCTGTAGAAGAACTCCATCACCGGCCTGAAATTCAAAGGGGAGATTGGGTTCTTTTGTTTGGCACCTCTCCACAGGTTGATTTGGAAGAGGCAGTATCACACATCATTCAACTTTGCACATCAAATCCACCTTCAGGCATTATTCTAAGCGAACCTCAAGGGGGACGCTACCCTGCAGTTCCGGTGATTGAACTCAACAGTTTGTTTTCTTCCCTTGGAATTCAACCGTCGTTGCATCCGATGCCCAAGGATGCGGTAGAGCATGCTCAAGCGGTATATGATCAATCGATTCTGGTGGTTTCGATTGGGTCGCTTTACATGCAAGGGAACGTCTTGACCTCCTTGGGTGTGGACACAAACGAGGACTTGAGTTTTGTAGCGAAGCACTGATAGAAGTGCGGCTGGTGTGAGGAGTTGGTGAGCCAATGAAGGACAAGCATCTAGCTATTAGAATTCAACAATGTCTTGCCCTTGCTGAAGCCTCAAATTGCCCTCGGCGTACCTTTGGTGCTCTGTTGGTTGACCCTGAGCGCAACGTCGTTCTCATGGACGGGTACAACGGCGGCCCTCGTGGCGGTGGGCGCTTGTGCGGTGGCGAAGAATGTTTACGCGACACCATGAACATCACATCGGGTACTCGGGTTGAGATTGGATGCCATCATGCTGAAATGAATTTGATTTGCAATGCTGCTGCTAACGGTGTTTCAACCAACAAGGCATGGCTTATCGTAACAGGTGAACCTTGTATGATGTGCGCAAAACTGATCCATCATGCAGGAATTTCTCAGGTCGTTATTGTCGATGGCGGTTTCATGGGTGAGAACGGGGTCGGGTATCTGGAAGACCATGGCGTCGTCATCCAACGAACAGAAGGACCTCAAGACCCACGTGCTTAATCGTCAACCAGCCAAGCATATGCTGACACGGTTCGTTTTGTAAACAACGAATGTTGGTTCAGTCACAGCAGCTCTTTTCGATGCTGTTTTGGGCGCAGAAACAGGTCTTTGCAGGAACGATGTCAGCACGAGAACTGCGTTCGTTGAACAATGCAGTGACCTCAGCGAGTTCTTCGGGAGCATCGCCGCGTGCTTCCAGACAGAGTTTGAGGCCCAAGAGGCCCCACATGTTGTCTTTCCAGAGTTTAATGTCAGCACGATAAACCGCTTCAGCTTCTTCAAACTCACCTTGTTCGTGCAGGAGTGCACCAAGAATATGTCGCACAGGTTGCATTTGGCCCCAAGGTTCGTTGTAGGCAAGGTTGAGTGAAAGGTCAACGCCACGGCGAAGGTGGTCAAAGGCTACGGTAAAGTCGGAATCTTCTCCACGTTCTTTTGCGAGGAATTGTTTGCGGTATTCGATTTCACCAGCCAATACAGCTGCATTTACAAGCAGAATACAAGGCCCATCGCTTGGATCTTGGTACATCAAATTGTTGTGAAGTACACGTCCAGCAAGGGCAGGGTTCTGAAGAGCCTCATCAAAGAGGACCTGTTCTGCTTCTGCCTCGGGAACCATTCCTTTGGATGCATAGGCAACGCCTCTTGCATAATGCTGGGTTGCAATAGTGGCTGGGAAAACACCCTTGTCGCTGTACATTGGTTCAGCAAGGATTTCGTCCCACTTTCCGAAGCGAATCATCACGTGCCAAGGCATGGTGACATAGGACTCGAGGAATATGGCGCCCATTGGAATGACGCCAGCGAGCATGAACTGCACGCCAGAGTTCTCATCGCCAGCAGGTAGCGTATCCACTGCCTTACGTGCATATTTCATGGCCACTTCGTATTGCCCCTCAAACATGGCACACCAAACCACAAAGTGGTGGTTGTGCATTCGGTAGAACTTGTAGAATTGAGATTCATTTCCACTCAGTTCAACATAACGGTCATCGGCTTCAACCGCTGCAATGTTGCATTCTACAGCCTCTTTCCACTGTCCGACCCAAGCATCGATGTGAGAGGGCATGTGGACGAGATGGCCCATTCCAGGCATGGCGGTGCGCAATACATCTGCTGCAGGGAGGGCGCGCTCTGGGAATGGAGAGAGTTCCAATGCGTGGCAGTAGAGGTGGCACAAAGCAATGTGTTGTTTGGCTCCTTCTATGTTTTCAAACGAATCTTCCATGACCTTGATCAACAGCAGTGTGTTGTCGTCAGCAGGAGTGATTTCTCCCGTGGTGGTGTTCTTGTCCCACAGCTGCCACGCCTTCAAATTCATGAGGGCTTCAACGTAAACTGCAGCGACGTCCAGATTCCCGTTGTACTTTCGGTACAGGGGCTCCATTGCTTCTGCAAAGGCAGCATTGAGTTCAGGGCTGTTGCCCATGTTGAGGACGGTTGGATCTGCAGCATCACGAGCTTCGGCTGAGTGGCGCTGGGCCAATGCATCAATGAGGTCTTGCTCAAGTTCAGTACAGTTTCCTTTGAGGGCGACTGCTTGTTGAATTGGGTCGTGGCCGGACCCAAGCCCGGGGCTCCAATTGTAACTGGAAGACAGGCAGTAGGCAATTCCCCACCATCCCATAGCGCAGGTCGGGTCGAGTTCGGTAACGTTCATGAAGCATGCAATCGCTTGTTCATGGTTGTAATTGAGCATGTGCCCATGACCTCGGACGTACATGGCCCGTGCTTCTTCATTGGCGCAGGTAATGGTTGTTGCAAAGAAATAATTCGACGCGTCGCCGAAGTCATAATCGGTTGGTGCAAGTGACATGATGAGCCCTATTTTGTGAAAGGTATAAGCACTCTGCCTCTGTTCCACGAGTTTGATATTAAATGAAAGTAATTAGTTACAGAGACTTATTTCTTAGGTTGTTATTGCATGCCGAATCGGTCTTCTTTGTCACCGTCTTTCCCTTGATTTTTCGTCATGAAGAACAGAACCAGTCCTGCGCCGAGTAAGAGTGTCGCGCCAAGAGCCGTGAGTACCGTTGTACTCAGTCCTTCTGAGGCGTCTGTTCCAGCGTTGGCCTCATTGAGGACGATCGCTGACGATGTTGTGTTCAATTCTCCGAATTGGTCAATGGCACGAAGTTGGACTTCATGGGTTCCGAGAGGCGTTCCTGTGCGAACCGATAGAAGGGCTGTGAACACCCCGTCGTTTGCAACCTCATCGCCACCGTTGGTTCCGTCATCGTACATCCGTATCCAAGAAGTTTCGCCCACCGGAGAAAACACCCCCATGTCAATTTGGACCCTCTCAATGCCGTCTGGGTCGTAAATTTGAACGGAATAGGGAATTTGCTCCACGCCGTTCTTCTCGATTATTGCTGACTGAGTTGTTATGGTTGGCCGATCGTTTTGAATCGTAACGGCAATGGGTATGGATGAGGTTGATTGAACGTAGTGCGGGCCAAATACGGGATGGCCGACAGAGCCATCAACAGGGGTCCAAACACGGTGTTGAGCGATTGCCCCCAAGGTATCATTTGATCGGAAGAGGAGGGATCGTTCCCCTGGCGTCATTCCATCTGGCATAACGAACATCCCAGCCCAACTTCCTGATTGAGCAGGTTCAGAGAGCGTGAGAAGAGTGAGTTCCCCTCCGTATTCCCGGAGGTCCAGTTGCACTGAGGTAACTCCATGTCCGTCGTAGGCTTGGACATTGATCACAACGGATTGCCCTCGTTGAAGGCTGGATGGGGCAATTTCGACTTGGGTGAGCCGAGGTGCTTGATTAGCGACCATGATCTGTCCCGTCGCTTGACTCACGGCTCCAAAGCTGTCTTCAGCGGTGATGTTCACTTCATGCAACCCCGTTTCCAATCCTGGAACATTGAACGAAGCGGTGTAAACATCATCACCAATGTTAGAATCTCCGTTGAGTCCACGGTCGTTGAGTTCTGTAATGGCGCCTCCAAGAGGCGTTAGGTCAACATGAACTGAGATGACGTTCCATTCTGCATCTGGGACTGGAATTTCAATGTGGGCAGTGCTTCCACCTTCGCCTAAAACCAGGCCTTCTCGGAGCTCCAGTGTGCCGATGTTGGGGGGAGTGTTGTCGTCTTCACTGACGATTTCAGGAGAGAGAACACGCTCGAGATATTGCGTTTCGTTCATGAACGCCACTTCTCCCGATTCTCCAAATGGAATGGCGAGGGAGCGAGACACGCTGGAAACCAAACCTTGCAGGGGGCCGGCCGAAACGAGTGCTCCCTGAGCAGTTCCCAACGACCCATCATCGCCGTAGACTCCCGTCCAATCGATGACGGTCAAATTGTGCCCGTCCCGGACATCTATCCTGGTCGATCCTGCTGTCAGGATCATCGGCAGCCCCTCTTGGCCGTTCAAGCGCAGCACGTCCCCTGGTTGAAGTGGAATCGGCATGAACCCGGTTTCTCTCCCTACGGTTAAGTCACCAAGGCCACTTTCTGCAACGGGAGCGGTCGCATTGACCTGTTGAGGGCTACGTTCGGGTCGTTCATCCCCTTCAGAAGGGTCAGGGCCGGTCTCTCTCCAGACAAAACGAACGGTCTTGTTGTCCCATTCGGAGTGGACGACTTGATAATCCCAAGTCTCGTTATGAGTTGCTCCAACGCCGGCACCGTCAAAGAAATTACCACCGTTGACGCCGGTGATGTTGAACCAGGAATCCTGATGAATGACATTCACAGGGAAAAGTTGTCCACTTGCATTGGCTTGTTCTCCCGTTTCTTCAATGCCTCGGACGATACCGAATGTTCCTTGGACATCACCAGAGAGGGTTCCGTCCACGTGGAGGTTATCGGTCAGTGTTGTTCCGTTGACTACCTTTGAGCGAATTTCAAGAATGGTACCGTTGACAACAAGCGTTGAATTTTCTTCAGCATCATCAAACCCGAACGTACCCGAGCCCCACAACTCTTCTTTTTGGAGAACACGGATGCCTTCTTCCCATCGCTCAACTTGGACGAACCCGTCCAAGGATACATCCATGCGAGTGCCTTCATCAATCAATACAAAATCAGCCATGGCTTCCAGTTGGTTATGTTGTAAGACTCGAATTCCATCAACATCGTGGTATTCAAAGAAGAATACAGAAAGTTCACCGGTGATGTCAAGCGATGAATTCTCATCGTCTTCTTCCATGATGTCAAGGGACCCGGTAGCCTCCACAGAGAGAATTTCTTCGACAATTCCCATCGTTAGGGAACGGTTGAGGTGGGCTTTCGACACGTTAGCACGAACTTGGGTAACGGTTCCATCGTCCTCGGTTGTAATGTTCAGTTTCCCGTATCCCTGCGCATCGAAAAGTTGGTGCGTCAATATGCCTCCAACAACGGTTTCATTCTTCCACAATTGGGTGAAAACAAGGTCAAGGTCCGTTTGAGTCCCATCTGAAGATTCTAAGGTTCTGAAGGTTCCGTTACCAAGTTCCCAGGATTCAAGTTGCTGGCCAGAGCGCTCCTGCCATCCTTGTCCATCAAACGTGAGCATGAAGCGTTGTTCACCCTCATCGTTTTCGTAGGCTTGATCGAGACCCCACGTTGTAGACAGCATGATTTCATGGTCGTCCATCGGTTGGTTCCAAATACCGACCTCAAACTGCCGTTCTACAGAAATTGGCTGGACGAGCGTTTGGCCGTTGTGTTCGGTGATGCTCACTGTCAAACCGATGATATCTGCCCATTCAACCGACGTATTCAATTCGACCAAGGCTGTTCGTTGATCGCTCTCATACCCCCACTCAAGTGACCAACTAACCTCCAAGAGAGAATCGTTTCGCTCATGCTCGATATCGAGTTGGAAGTCATACGAGCCGTTGTCGGAAAATGTCAACAAATACGCATGGTCGTTTGCTTCCGACCCCCCCTCTATCCAATGGGTTGCGATGGTGACCGAAGGCGCCATTGGAGCCTGAGCTTGTATGGGCACCGTTGAGAATAAAAACAGAAGCAACATACCGATGGAGAGGCTGCGCCGATTCCGGTTCATGGTCAAAACGGAGTGCTGCTCCTCTTCAAAACTTTGGGACCTTTGTTTGGTCAAAGGTCCAAGACGTATCCAAAAATCAATGGAAGTACGATTGTAGCATCGCTCTTGATGTTGAAGCGGGGAGTTTCCGGCCCGAGTTTGCCCCAAGTAATCTTCTCATTTGGGGGGGCGCCCGAGTATCCTCCATAGGAAGGAGACGCATCGGTAATTTGTGCAAACCAAGACCACAGTGGCACAGCCTCTTGTAAATCTTGATTCAAGAGGGGTACGACACAAATGGGGAAGTCACCAGCGATTCCTCCGCCAACTTGTAGGAAGGCCAGCGGGGTTGCTGTGGAGCGGTAGAATTCAATCAGTTTTGTCATGTATTCAATGCCGCTTTGCACGGCCGAAGCCTTGACGATTCCTTCGGTGCATCGTGCAGCGAAGATGTTTCCAAGCGTTGAATCCTCCCAACCGGGTACGAAGAGTGGTAAGTTGACCTCTGCAGCAGCTAGCAGCCAAGAATGGCTTGGGTTTGCGTCGTAAACTTCCTCCAAGCAACCGCTGTTGAGCAATTCATAGAGGTATTCATGGGGAAGTCGAGAAGTCCCCTCCTGACTTGCTTCCTTCCACAAGGCGAGGACATGGTGCTCGATGTTTCGAATCGCTTGTTCTTCAGGTATGCACGTGTCAGTAACGCGGTTCAAGTGGCGCTCGTGAAGGTTAACTTCATCCTCGGGGCTCAAATTGTCAACGTTTTCAATGCGCTCGTAGTGTGAACGTGCAACGAGATGGAAGACATCTTCCTCCAAGTTGGCCCCCGTACACGAGATTGCAGCCACGTTCCCTTGACGGATCATCTGAGCCAGGCTCCGTCCAATTTCAGCGGTACTCATGGCTCCGGCGAGCGTGAGGAACATGCTGCCGCCCTGATGCAGGAATTGGGTGAGTGAATGGGATGTTCGTTGCAAAATACCTGCGTTAAAATGGTGAAAATGTTCGTCAACAAATGCTCGGACTGACATAACATCAGGCTCCGTGTAAAAATCGCCGAACTTCATTTCGCTGCTTGAGTTCAAGGTTAGGCATGGCTTCAGCCAACCGTTCATGGATGTAATCGGCCATGACATTGGGATCGCTTTCGCCACATGTGAAACAATCGATGGCGAGCCAACCGCGGTCAGAGTAACAGTGCGCAGTCACATGGCTTTCGTCAACGAGGACTACTGCTGCAAATCCAAGAGGGGATACGCTCCCATCAAAAGGAGCCACATGGGCATGAACCTCCCTTGCGTCGGCTTTGGCTACGGCGTCTTGTAAGAGACGAAGCATCCACCCTCCTTGCTCCGGTTCATCGTATGCATAGCCCGTGTAGTCGAGGAAGACATGGGTTCCATGGGACTCGTGCTCTTCCATCGGTCCCACCTTGTGTGTGCTCCGGCCTTCCGTTCTTCAATTTGATGAAGGAAGGGTTTTACTCCAATCCTTGAAAAATGTAGATTTAAAATGCTCTTGTGGTTCACCATTTGATGGCGTCCAGCGTCCTTCTTGCCGTGCGAGAATGTGGCTTGCAACCGCTTTGGTAGCCAAACAGGCAGCGGTAAATTGCGTAAGAGGCGTATCTTCTTGAGCAACGATTTCGTTGACGTCAGCACTGATGACCGTAGCGTTTGGTGCTGCAAAAACCGCCTCGATCGTTTCGATAACCTGCCAGAATGAAAGCCCACCTGGGACGGGAGTTCCTGTTGCAGGGACCAGTGATCCATCCAATCCATCAATGTCCAGAGTGAGGTGAACCGGCCCCGAGAGGTCGTTCAGGGAATCAAGCCATTTTTTCCAAGATGCGGCACCGGTGTGTGGGTGTTGGGTGTCTTTGGCGAAAAACGTGGTGATGCGCTCATCAGAATTGATCAAAGCGATTTCTTGGCGGGAACAGGCCCGAATTCCTGCTTGGAGGAGAGCCCCAACACCAAGGTCCAGGCTGCGAGATGCCGCACACGCATGTGAAAACGGCTCTCCATCCAGCGATTCACGCAGGTCGGCATGGGCGTCAATTTGGACGATGGTCAGTTTACTCAGGTCTCCGTTGACCAACGGGTGGTGCCGTGCAGCCTGTACGATTGGAGGCAAGATGCCGTGCTCTCCACCTAAAAACAGCGGAAAATGGTGTCCGGAGAACCATGGTTTCGCATGGTCAACCAATTCGTCCAACTGGCCCATCAAGTTCCCAGCAGTTCCTTCCCATGCACCCTCTGTGCGGATGATGACGCCTGCCGGTAAATCTGTGGAAAGCAAGGGGTCGTACAATTCCACCTGCCCGCTTGCTTCTATGCATGCCAGAGGGCCTTCTGCGGTTCCCGTGCCGTACGACGTGGTAAGTTCAAAAGCCAATGGGAGGATTACGACGTCCGCCTCCTCGTCGGTTGGAGGCAAACCAAGGAATTGCCCCTCCACAAAGACTTCATCCATTGAACCCGAGGGGGAAACGACACCTTCATGATGTTGCCGATTCAGCAACATCTACGGGTTTGCCTGTTGAAAATCCAGTTTTCATGAATATGAGTAGAACATTTAATATGGGTCGGAGTACAATATTAAATAGCAACGGGGAGTACTGTGTGGGCCGCTTAAGGCTCCTCGGGCGGGGTGAAAATATGGGAATGACATTACCAGAATTAACAAAAGCAATTCAACAACATATCGATTTGGATATGGATACAGAGGTGGCCCAAGGGATGGCTGAACACGCCCTCGGCTTCTTTGGCTTCTACAATCGTATTATCGACAATGCCCTTGAGCCTACCGACCGTAACCTGTTTTACATGTTCCAAGACTACGACCTACTCACTACCGAATCCGAAGAAACAACCCTGTGGGATGGCCGAGAATGGAGGATTCACTACTGGAAGTTCAAACCCGACCTTCGAGAGCGTGTGGAAGCTTACATGCAACGCAATCTTCAGGAAGAAGACATCGATCCATTCGCTGATATTTACAGTACCGACGGACCGAGCATCTGGACTCGTGAGGCGGAGAGGATTTCAAATCCCAACGCATTCACATCCGATTGATAATTTTGGTTAACTACTTGAATCACGGGGACGAGGGTAGGCTATGCGAGTGTGGGGTCTTTGTGTCCTTTTCCTTGCAGGAAGTTTCGTTCCGTTGGCGGCTGCACAGCAACCTGACCTTGTTCAAGAGCACTGGTACCACTCCTATGCAACGCTCACCGTCGACGTCAATGCATGGGCGGACGACCATCCCGAAATTGTTGACTTGACCGTTGCTGGTCAAACCGAATTGGGCAAGAACCTCTGGGTCGTACGAATTTCGGACTGGAGTAACGAAACCAAACCCGATGGCTCTGCGAAAGAAGTGGTATACATTGACGGTGGTCATCACGGGAACGAACATCTCGGAACAGAATTAGCCTTTTTGACGGCTGAACACTACATTGAGGGCTGGGTTGAAGGCGACGAAGAAGTTGTGAATGTCCTCACCAATACTGAACTTCATATTCTCATCATGCTCAATGCCGACGGTAACGATTTGGACACGCGTTGGAACATTAACCAAGTTGACTTGAACCGTAATTATGACCATCACTGGAACGAACAGGATGAGACACAACCTGGAAGTGGCCCGTTCAGTGAAGCCGAAACACTTGCTAATTCGATTTACATGAACACCGTTGTCCCTGACGCAGACCTCTATGTGACGATGCACACAGGTGTGTGGATTATGCTCTATCCATGGGGCTATATTCCTGACCAACCCATCGACTGGGAATTGTTTCATCACATCCGTGAGGATGTCAATACCAACATTTCTGAAATTCCCATTCGTAATGCAAATCAGGGATTGTATCCAAACTCGGGTACCAGCCGAGATTACGGCTATGGAATCATGGGATTCCCAACCTTTACCTTTGAAACCGACGATGAACAATGGCTTCTCGGCACAGTAGAACAACTTTCCAGCCGTCTTGGAGAAGAACTGGACGTTATGGAATATCTCATCTCGAACGTATGGTATTGGAGGGCGCGACTGGATGTTCGTAGTATTGATGTGTCTGATAGTCAACTGACCGTCGATGTTCAGAATCATGGCCACGCCACTACCAACAATGCAAGTTTGCAATATTTAGACAGTAATGGGGACATGGTATGGGCTTCTCCATTATTCAGCGTCAATGCAACCAACAGTACCGTCCAGACCTTTGATGTGAAAGGCATTGATTTCTCCAAGGACGGGAAATGGAATTTCAATTATCAAAAACGAATCATTGAATCATCTCAATGGGTGAATGAAACCATTACTCCGAACTCACTTCTTCTCCCAGGGGAAGAGGAAGGCTCCTTCTTGATTGGATACGGGATCTTCCATCCGCTCAGCATCATCGTCGGATTCATTGCCGTGGCGAATGTTCTCAATCAACGCCCATCGGAGTCCCATAAGAAAACCGAAACGAATGAAATCGGTTGATGTCCTCTGTTTTCACCCATTGAAGGCCTCCTCTTGCGACGGAATCTTCATTGAATTGAGGACGAGGTTTCAAGAGGGAAAAGAGAGTCGGAGTTTTAGGTGAACACCATGCAAGTAACAGTGAGTTCAGGAAACAACATCAACGGCACCCTTGTTCTTCCTCTTTTTGAGGGCGCAGAAACGATTACGGATAACGCAGAAGGCGTCCCAGCAGACCTCAAGAGCCAAATCAACCGCGTGCTGAGCCAAGGCGATTTCAAAGGTAAAGCAAACAGCCTCATGTCGTTGTACGGTACCGAAGGCGGAAAAGCCATTCTCGTTGGCCTAGGAAAGGAAGATAAGAGCACATCTCAAACCTACAGAGACGCCGGCGCTACCGTCGTCGCACAGCACAAGAAATCTCACGATTCGGAGCTGACTGTTGTGTTTCATGCCTCTGATGCAACCGAAATCATCGCCTTCTCAGAAGGAATGATGATGAGGGATTACAAGTACGACGTGTACAAGAAGACCGATGAAGATGACGAAAAAACACCTTTGACTGCCCGAATTAACTGCAATGAAGGGGACGCATCCGCACTCTCTCTCGCCATTGATCGTGCTAGCGCTGTCGTGTCCGGAGTTCACCTTTCCCGTGACTTAGGAAACTGCCCTCCAAACGATATGTATCCTATGGCCTTCGCTGAAATGGCGGAGAAGTGGGCTGATGAATACGATAATGTCAAGGTCGAAGTCATTGATTACGAAACGGCAAAGCGCCACGGAATGGGTGGACTTGTTGCCGTTGGTATGGGTTCGTCCCGTAAACCGTGCATGGTCATCTTCACTCTCAATGGGGACCAGAAAGGTCGGCACCCCGTGTTGGTTGGAAAGGGAATTACCTTTGACACCGGAGGAATCTCCCTCAAGCCTGGTGCAAACATGGACGAAATGAAGTACGATATGGGCGGCTCCGCAACCGTATTTGGAACCATGCAAGCCCTTGCAGCCATAGCGTACGACAAGAAGGTCGTTGGAATCACTTGCATGGCTGAAAACATGCCTGCCGCCAATGCTCAACGCCCAGGAGACGTCATCAAAACGCTATCGGGGAAAACCATTGAAATTCTCAACACCGATGCCGAAGGCCGTCTTGTTCTTTCAGATGGACTTTGGAAGGCAGGGACGGACTTCGATGCTGAATACATCATCGACTTTGCAACCCTCACAGGGGCATGTGTCGTTGCGCTTGGACATGAAGCGACCGGCCTATGGTCAAACGATGATGACTTCCGAACTCGGATCCACGAAACCAGTAAGGAAGTTGGCGAACTTGCTTGGCCCATGCCTCTTCTACCTGCGTTTGAAAAGGAAATGACCAATTCTAAGATTGCCGATACTCGTAACCTCGGAGCAGGACGCTACGGGGGCGCAAACACTGCTGCGGCATTCCTCAAGCAATTCGTCCCTCAACGTGGCGAAGGCGACGACGCAGAGGACATTCCATGGGCTCACATGGACATTGCAGGTACGTATTGGGGTGCTAAGACCAACAAGATGGTCAACCACGGCGCTACCGGAGTTCACGTGCGAACACTGGTGAAATTCATCACTGGCGAATGAACGGACTTGGTTAAAGAATCCCTGATAACGGGTTCTAAATTGAATGGATATGGGCTTGAGCCTGGCTGTTTTGAAGGATTTTGTTTTCATTAGATTTATATGGAGTGCCAAAGTGGACACTATACAACCGATGGTTAAGTAGTGGTGAAGTGAATGGCAGACGACAAGTGGGAAGAAGACTTGCTCAACAAACTCGAGGAGATGCTTTCAAGCATGGGGATACCCTTCAAGCGAGACCAACTGCGAGGTCTTTTGAACCAAATTCGTGACCAGGTTGAGGCTCTTGGCTTGGACCCTGAACAGCTCGCCAAAGGTGATGCAAATTTCAATCTCGACATGTCTGATATCGCAAAACTGTTTACTTCCGGAGGCTCATTGGAAGACATGCTCAAGAATTTTGGTGTTGATGTCCGAGTGGATGCAACGCCGGTTGAACTCGACCCAAGCGCTCTTGAGAGTACGGAAGAAACGCTCAAACTCCCTACTGAAGACATTTACCTCGACGGATGGAACATGTCCGTAACCATTGACTTCACACTCAAGGGCGACCTTGAAACCGAGCAGTTGGAAATTGAACTCATCAAAGAGGGCTCTCAAATTGAAATCATGCGCTCAACACAACCGGCCCCATTGGCTTTGGTCCAGTTGCCCCACCCTTGTGATGATGTTGTGGATTGGACGTTAAACAACGGTATTCTTGACATCACGCTCAAACTTACCCCCCAAGGGAAAGCCCTTGAGTCATCCTTGGATGACGATGATATTCCCACTGTAAGCGAAGTCAACATTGACGTTGGAGACAACAGCGATGATGACGACGAGGATGATGGTGGGATCCCCATCTTTTGAAAAAAGGAAGTGAAAAAACATGAGTAAAGTAATTGGAATTGACCTAGGAACAACAAACAGCTGTGTAGCAACAATCGAAAACGGAGAACCCGTTGTCATCCCGAACGCAGAAGGCGCCCGAACAACACCTTCCGTCGTGGCTTTTGCCAAAGACGGTGGAGAACGCCTCATCGGTGTTACTGCAAAGCGACAAGCTGTGACCAACACCGACCGAACCATGATTTCAGTGAAGCGACACATGGGCACTTCCTGGAAAACAGAAGTCGATGGAACTGAATATACCCCTCAAGAAGTTTCAGCCTTCATTCTCCAAAAGCTCAAGGCCGAAGCAGAAGCATACCTCGGGCACGAAGTCACCCAAGCGGTCATTACTTGCCCCGCATACTTCACCGATGCACAGCGAAAAGCCACCAAGGATGCTGGCCGAATCGCAGGGCTTGAAGTTCTCCGAATCATCAACGAACCAACCGCTGCGGCTCTAGCCTACGGTGTTGATAAGACCCAAGACCAAACCATCCTGGTTTACGATTTGGGTGGAGGAACATTCGACGTGTCCATCCTTGAAATTTACGAAGTTGACGGTCAACCTCAGATTGAAGTCAAGGCCACAGCCGGAAACAACAAGCTTGGTGGAGACGACTTTGACGAGAAAATCATCGCATGGATGGTCGCCGAGTTCAAGAAAGAGACCGGTATTGATTTGTCCAAAGACAAACAAGCCATGTCCCGATTGAAAGAAGCGGCTGAGAAGGCTAAGATTGAACTTTCTGGAACACAACAAACACAGATCAATCTTCCTTTCATCTCAATGGCAGACGGTCAACCCGTGCACATGGACATGTCCATGAGCCGGGCAAAGTTCGAAGACCTCATTGCAAAACTCGTTGAGAAAACAATGGTCCCTACCCGCCAAGCCATGAAGGATGCCGGCATCAAGAAGGGCGATGTTGACAAGGTGATTCTTGTTGGTGGTTCAACCCGAGTTCCTGCAGTTCAGGACGCTGTGGAAAAAGAAGCAGGAAAGCCTCCCTACAAGGGGATTAACCCCGATGAGGCAGTTGCTCTCGGCGCTGCACTTCAAGCAGGAATTATTGCCGGAGACGAAGGTGTTTCAGACATCCTTCTTCTCGATGTTACGCCTCTTACCTTGGGAATTGAAACCCTCGGTGGCGTCATGACGACAATGATTGAACGAAACACCACCATTCCATCCCGACGCTCAGAAATCTACTCCACGGCGACCGACAATCAACCAGCGGTTGAAATCCATGTGTTGCAGGGTGAGCGTGAGTTTGCTAAAGACAACGTGACCCTTGGACAGTTCCAATTGGTTGGAATTCCTCCAGCACCACGAGGCATCCCCCAGATTGAAGTCACCTTCGACATTGACGCAAATGGAATTGTCAACGTCAGTGCAAAGGACATGGGGACTGGAAAAGAACAGTCCATCAAGATTGAATCAGCAACATCTCTAACCGAAGACGAAATCCAAGGCAAGATTGCTGAAGCAGAAAAATTCGCTGAAGAAGATCAACGCCGAAAGGGCAAGGTTGAGTTGCGTAACATGGCTGACCAAGTCGTTTACCAAACACGCCGTACCCTTGACGAGTCTGCCGACAAGTTGGACGACAGCGAGGTCGATCCCGTGAAGGCTCACTTGGATGAGTTGGAAACCATGGTTCAGGATGAAGATGGGAAACCCATTGACATCGACGCAATGGACGATGCAGCAATTCAGGCCAAGGTCAAGGAAATTGAAGAAGCCATGCATGCTGTTTCAACCAAACTTTACGAAGCAGCAGCCGCAGAGATGGCCCAACAAGAGAGCGGTGAAGATGGAGACATCAGCGTTGACGACGGTGTTGTTGACGCCGACTTCGAAGTCGTTGAAGACGAAGACTGAAACCTACTGAACCTCGCACCATGCGTTTGGCTTATGGGTAAGAGGCAGGTGGCCAGTGCATGAGCGAAGTTCCTATCCTTCAGGAAACGACTCGCACTACTGGCCGTGAAGCCCTCAGGAACAACATCACGGCAGCCTTGGCTCTTGCGGGCGCAGTCCGCACCACGTTAGGCCCTCGGGGTCAAGACAAGCTCCTTATCGACGACGAAGGTCGTACAATGGTTACCAATGACGGAGTGACTGTTCTTGAATCGGCTAAGGTTGAGCATCCGGTTGCAAAGATGCTGATCAACGCATCAACAACGCAAGACCGCATCGCTCGGGACGGTACCACGAGTGCAGTTCTCTTTTCAGCAGAGTTGCTTCAGAACGCATGGGAGCTCGTGCTGCAAGGAGTACACCCCTCCGCCATTGCGCGTGGCTATCGGTTTGCAGAAGATGCTTGCCGAGGTCATTTTTCTTCGTTAACACTGCATGCGACCGAGGCCATGCAGCACCAAGCTGCTGTTACCTCGCTCGCCGGAAAAGTTCACGAAGCCATGCAGGTCCATCTTGCAGGCTTAGCCATAGAGGCGGCAAAAGCGATTGTATCAACGGGTTCAGACGGCGTGATTGCCGACCCAACCCGTGTGAAGATTTTGACCAAAACAGGAGGCAGCATGACCGACTCTCACCTCGTAACTGGCTTGGTTTTGGCGAAGAAGAGAGCAATTGACAGCATGCCGAAATTGCTCAAGGCGGGAAAGGTCGCCCTTGTTGATGGCGGATTGGAACGCCGAAACATGATGAGTGATGTCAGTTTGAAAGTCAGTGGTCCAGGCGTTCTTGAATCGTTTAGGGCTAAAGAAAAGGAAATGCTGGACGCCCAAGTTGACCTTCTTGTTGACCTTGGCGTGACCCTACTCGCCTGCAAGGAAGGAATTGACGACGACATGCATCAAGCGCTAAGCGATGCAGGAATCCAAGCATATCGCAGAGTGTCAAGTTCGGATTTGGACTTGCTCGCTCGTGGGACAGGTGCCGTTTTGGGTTACAATATCAAGGGCTTGCAAAAGAACGATTTAGGTGTTTTTATCGAGAGCCGAAACGAGCGATGGAACGGCGTAATGCACTGGATTGTTGACACCGAAGAAGGCGGTGCTACCTTCATTGCAAAAGGCTCGACTAACGAAGCTGTTGGCGAAGTAGAACGCTGTTTTGCAGACGCTTTGGGCGTCGCCTGTCAACTTCTTGAGGAGCCCGAACTGCTTGCCGGTGGTGGGGCAACGCAAATTGCTCTCGCCCGTTTCCTTCGCCGCCACGCTGAGACCATCCCTGGTCGAGAACAACTTGCGGTCGAAGCCTTTGCAGATGCACTGGAAGTCATCCCCCGAGTTCTTGCCGAAAACGCTGGATTAGACCCGCTTGATACCTTGCTACGAGTCGTAGCGGAGCAAAGCACTTCGACATCAAAAGAGGCTCATTGTATTGGCTTAGACGTGATTGCCCGTGGCCCTGCAAACATGAAAGAAGCAGGCGTTGTTGAGCCTTTACGAATTACACGACAGGTGCTTGCTGGAGCAACAGAGGCGGCGCTCTCCGTCCTCCGTATTGACGATGTACTTTGGGCAAAACAAGATCCAACCATCCCAGATGGTTTGGACGGTGAATGAACAAATAGAGCCGTTGTTTGGGTATACAGTCCACCCTTTCAAATAGCCTACTGAAGCCGGACCAACATGGAACACAGCAGTGAGCCACCGGTGGGCATTGATGACATTGCCATTCACTTTCCTCGTCTGTACATGGACATGAAGGACTTCGCAACTTTACGAGGTGCCGATTATGGCAAATTGAGTAAAGGACTCGGACTTGAGGCCATGGCCATACCTGATGCTCACGAAGATACCGCTACAATGGGAGCGATGGCTGTAATGCAATTGATCGACCGTAATGGGATTAATCCAAGGGACATCGGTCGGATGTATCTTGGAACTGAATCCGCTCTTGATGGAGCCAAACCAACGGCTACATACATTCTCGACATGCTGACTCAACGGTATTCGGAACGATTTGGAAAAGATTGTTTTCAAACCTGTGACGTCGTTGATATGACCTTTGCATGCATTGGTGCCGTTGATGCGATGCATACCACACTTGATTGGGTCGCTCGCTCCAATGAAAGCGATGAGCGTTTGGGCGTCGTCATCTTCTCTGACAATGCTAAGTATGCTTTGGAATCTTCAGGTGAGTACACGCAAGGTGCTGGAGGCGGCGCTCTCTTGATTCGCAGAAACCCTCGCTTGCTGGAGATTCCTGATTGCATCGGTGTTTCTACCACTCCCGTACACGATTTCTTCAAGCCTCGTCGCAAGGTAACCCTTCGTTCGGTGATCACAAACGTCCTTCAATTGGCTCAAGAAACCGGTCAATCCGTGAAGAAAGGGCTCATTGAACGCATGATTCGTCATCTTCCAGAATCCACCGTAAGAAAACTGGGTATCTTTGCTCACGGTGAGGAATCCGTTAGCGTCCATCGAGATGACCCGATTTTTGATGGCCAGTTCTCCAATCGATGCTACCAAACTGCCGTTCGACAAGCCTTCCATGATTATGCCAAGAAAGCAACCCGTCAAGGAGACTTTGACCCTGAAAAGGACGAAAAACTGACCGAACAGTGGTCGCGGATTATCATGCATCTCCCCTATGCTTTCCAAGCTAAGCGAATGTTCCCAGATGTCTTCCGCCATGACCGCCAAGACAGCGAGATGTGGGCTAATATTACAGAAAAGATTGGACTCACACCCGAATTGCCCCAGTCTGACGAAGAGGCCATCGTTGCGAATTGGGAGCAAGAAATGGACGCTTACCGTCGTGCAATCTCCAAAACACCGGAATACATTGAATTCCATGCGAGTAGAATCGAAAAGGGTCAACGTGCGAGCAGTTTGATTGGGAATCAATATACGGGTTCAATTTTCCTTGCTTTGATGTCAACCTTTGAATCCGACTTGGAAGAAAATTGTAACTTGGACAATACCAAATTCGGTTTGTGTGGTTACGGTTCTGGTGCTAAAGCCAAGGTATTTGGAGGAACCGTCAATCCAAGATGGAGGGAAGTTGTTTCACGCTGGCATCTTTTTGAACGCCTTGCTGGCAGAATTGCCATCGACCATACGACCTATGAAAACCTCCACAAAGGCGTTCAAGACAACAGCGTTGTTGAACCACAGGGTGAATTCGCTTTGGTTGAAATCGGGGACGAAGGTATTGATGAAGGCGTCCGAAGATACCGGTGGATCGGGGCTTAATCAAAATCCAATACCACTTTGCCGCATTCTCCCGAAAGGGCCAGTGCAATTCCCTGCTTAAAATCAGAAACAGGCATGCGATGAGTAAGGATTCGGTCAACATCAATGCTGCCCTGTTCCAGAAGAACATGCATTTTGTCCCAGGTAGACCACATTTTTCTGCCGTTGATTCCCTTTAAGTGGAGGTAGCGGAAGACAACTTCATTCATTGGAATCTCTGTCATTGTGTGCCCGTAAACGGAGAGGATGTTCACGTACCCACCCATTCTGGTTGAATGAATGGCATTGGATAAAGCAGCAGGCGAGCCTGAAAACTCGCATGAGTTGTCCACACCTCGGCCATCCGTGGCCGCAAGAATCGTTTTTACTACATCGTCGTCCTTACCAAGCACCAAATCTGCCCCCAGTTCCTTTGCGAGATTCATGCGGTATTGGTTGTCCCAATCAATACCAATGACCATGGCTGCTCCCATTGCTTTGGCTGCATTAACTGCAAAGAGCCCAATCGGACCAAGGCCGTGAACCGCAACCGTCGCACCCTCGATAGGTCCTCCTGTGAGTGTGTGAATGGCATTTCCCAAAGGGTCTTGGATGGATGCGTGGCCCGGGTCAAGTCCAGCAGGAACATGACGTGCATTGACCGCTGGTACGGTGAAATACGGTGCAAATGCCCCATTCCCATGGACGCCGAAAATTGAGCCGTTTTCACAAATATGAGCATTCCCTTCATCACAACGGGGGCAATTCCAGCAGGCCAGATGGCATTCAATGGCTACATTGTCACCTAGAGCATGTGTTGTCACGCCTTCACCCAAAGCAACGACGGTTCCACTCGTCTCATGGCCTGTTACCGTTCCTAGAGGGACGTTGTCCCTGCTCCAAGCATCCCATTTCCAGATGTGGAGGTCGGTTCCACAAACTGAGGTCGACAGGGTCTTCACCAAAACTTCCCCAGCTGCGGGAGCGGGCACAGGGTGCTCTTCAAGGGAAAATCCACCGACCTCATCTTGAGTTTTTGTCCAGGCGACCATGGTATCCGGTAGAAGATTCATGTCTCGCCCTCGTTTCTGTTTACATCGGACACCTTTTCATCCTTCGCTCAAACGGTTTTCCACAAATCTTCACCCGGATTGCAAAACAACACCGATGTAGAGGTATGTTGATTAGGGAGGCGCGACGGCCTAAAAGCCCGTTGATGGTGCATGAAATACGTAGTTGTTAGCGGAGGTGTGCTTTCTGGATTAGGAAAGGGCGTTACCGCAAGCAGCATCGGTGTTCTGCTCAAAAGCGCAGGCCTCAAGGTCACTTCCATCAAGATTGACCCCTATCTCAACAGCGATGCTGGCACCATGTCACCGTTTGAACACGGCGAAGTTTTCGTCCTCAATGATGGCGGCGAAGTGGACCTGGACCTCGGGAATTATGAACGGTTCCTTGACATCAACCTCTCAAAAGATAACAACCTCACCACTGGAAAAATCTATTCCAAGGTCATCGAAGCCGAACGGCGCGGCGATTACCTCGGCAAAACAGTCCAAGTTATTCCCCATGTGACCGATGCTGTACAAGACTGGATCGAGGACGTTGCATCGCGCCCTTCAGACGGTAGTGGGGACGTTCCAGATGCTTGCATTATCGAATTGGGCGGAACCGTTGGCGACATTGAATCAGCCCCATACGTAGAGGCTCTGCGCCAATTCCAATTTCGTGTCGGTCGAGAAAACGTTAGTTTCGTCCACGTTTCGTTGGTTCCCGTTCTCGGCCCTGTTGGCGAACAAAAGACAAAACCTACACAACACACGGTGAAGGAGCTTCGTGGCCTCGGGATCACCCCCGACATCTTGGTGTGCCGTTCTTCACAACCCTTGAACGACGAAACCCGTAACAAACTTGCTGCCTTCTGCCATGTGAAGCCTGAAGCAGTCATGTCGACTCATGATGTCCCCAACATCTACCACGTTCCGCTCATGCTTCAAGAGCAGGGACTTTGCGAAATCCTCGGTGTTGATTGCAAGAAAACAAATCTGTTGAGTGAATGGAGCCAAATGGCTCATCATGTTGACACCCTTTCAGAAGAAGTACACATTGCAATGGTTGGGAAATACACCGACCTCTCAGATGCTTATCTCTCCGTAATCAAGAGTCTGCAACATGCTTCAATGGCGGTTAACCGTAAATTGGTCATTGATTGGATCGAAGCGAGTCATCTTGAATCTTCATGGGCCAAAGAATCCTCAGAAGAACACAGTGCAGCATGGGATTTGCTCAAGGGTGCTCACGGCATTCTTGTACCCGGTGGGTTTGGTGACCGAGGTGTAGAAGGCAAAATCCTCGCTGCTCATCACGCTCGTACCAAAGAGATACCCTATCTTGGAATTTGCCTTGGTCTGCAGGTTGCAACCATTGAATTTTGTCGCAATGTCCTTTCATTGGAAGGGGCCAACTCAACGGAGTTTGAAGACAACCCCGAGCATGCCGCTGTAGTTTTTATGCCAGAGATTTCGAAAACACACCTCGGGGGTACCATGAGGCTAGGAAGCCGCCCTACACTCTGGCAGGTCGAGGAATGCGCCATTCGAAGCCTCTACGGCCCAGGAGATGCTGTTGATGAACGACATCGTCACCGGTATGAGGTCAACCCTGACTTAATTGAGCGAATTGAAGCCGCAGGCTTGGTCTTTGTTGGAAAAGATGAATCCGGTCAACGTTGTGAAATCTTTGAACTCACGGGTCATCCATATTACGTCGGTGTTCAGTACCATCCGGAATTCAAGTCCCGACCTAACCGTCCCAGTCCACCGTTCTTGGGGCTTCTCCAAGCAGCAGCAAAACGGACTTGAAACCTCAACCGTTGTTGTTGAGCAGCCTGGTTACGAGTCCAGGGAGCAATTCTCCAGCAGGACCGAGATGAATTTCATCAAATGCTGATGCATTTACTGGGGCTTCTAGATTCACTAAAATGGTGCGAGCGCCGGCGTTATTTGCCTGGTCAACAAGGCCCGCAGCTGGATACACATGGCCCGAACTTCCAACAACAAGGAAAATGTCACACGTATTTACTGCATTCATGATCGCTTCCATATGCATGGGTGTCTCTCCGAACCAAACAATGTCAGGGCGCATTCGTACCGGGTTTGCACAGCAGGAGCAGAGCGAGACATCATCGGTTAAATCCGATGCATCCATCCGAACTTCTGCACGTTGACTTGCCTCGCATCGTAATGTTCTGAGTTCACCGTGCATGTGTATGACATCGCTACTCCCTCCCCTCTCATGCAAATCATCAACGTTCTGAGTAATGAGGGTAAACTGCATCATGCTCTTTTGCAGTTGTGCAAGGGCAAAATGGGCATTGTTTGGTTGAACTTCCGACAGTTGACGCCTCCTCGCTTGGTAAAACCTCCAAACCATTTCGGGGTCAAACGCCCATGCTTCAGGGGTTGCGACATCTTCAACACGATGTTCTTCCCATAATCCACCGTTGTCGCGAAACGTTCGTACGCCAGATTCTGCCGAAATTCCAGCCCCTGTCAGCACAACGATTCTTGGCAGGTTCATGATTCAGTCAACCTTTGAATGGATATTAACTCTGTTGAGAAATAAAACCTCAAGCGGAGAGTATCTCGGTGTCAACTCACATTTCAGCAACACGAATGAGCCGTGTAGTTCTAAATCCCTGAAGAATTTTGATGAATCGCTTGTCCTGAAAGGCATCGTCAAGATTGGAATCTCCTGTATCAATTCGAACAGCATCAAGCCCAATCAATTTCGAGGGAGTAGCAACACCGAGGATGTTGTCATGGCCGACCATCCGCAATACATCGGGGGAGAGTTGAAGGTTGCCCCGGCCGATAAGGAACCCTTGCCCTCCCATTGGTGAGAGGAGCAAGAGCAAGGCTCTCGCATCCCCGTTTGATTCCTTGTGTGCTGAAATAATTTCAAGCAGTTGTGATTCATTGAGGTCGTTGTGTAGGGTTTCACCGTGGTAAATGTCAATTCCAAGAAGCGTTAGATTTTGACCAACATGCTCGCCCATGCGGCGCAGTGTCCCTCCACTCCCCCAGATGACCATGAGATCGGGGTCGTCTTCGAGCAGGACTTGAACATGATGTGCAAGCCCCTCGATGGTCTCTTCTTCGCTGGCCCTCTCCACTTGCTCTTTCGCCCCTTGCATGAAGCGTGGGGACGATGGTGTCCAAGCCTCACCGTACATGCGAACCTTCCAAACCCCCTCCTGGTAAACCACCTCATCAAGGTCCATGACCTCAGTAATTGCTGTTCTTAGATCGCCCATTGCGAAGGCCAAGGTGACTTCAGCGGCTGCCTTTGGAGTGGTTGCAAAACATCCGGAGTGCATTTTTACGCCACCTGGGACGCCGATAAGAGGAATTTTTTGCGCCGCCTCACCTTTCTGCTCAAGTGCAGTGACAATATCTCGGGTGGTTCCATCGCCTCCGGCGTAGAGAATGGCGTCGACATTTGCATCAACCAACTCGCGAACGAGTTCAAGTGTATCTTGCTGTTTTGTCTCGGGAGGAGTCAATCCTATGCACTCTGAATAATTACCTATTGATTTTGAATAATACCATGTTTCACCCATTCGGCCGCTTAAACCAACAAGTGTAAGGCTTGTTTTCGTTCGATTGAGCGAGGACCCCAACAGTTGATCAAGATGCTCTAAGCACAATTGCATTCGGGGTCCTGCTCGGTCCTCTGCCCCAGCCGCACGGGCCTCTGCAGCCCGTCCATCGCTTCCTTTGAAGCCCAAACGACCGCCCAGGCCAGCATCAGGGTTGACTACGATACCGATGCGCATGATGTGCCCTAAAACTCGTCCCTCAAATAGCCCTGCTTCCTCCAATCTCGCATTTCAGATGGTGAATCACCCGAGCATTGATTACATACGAGGGTTAAGGAAGCAACATGAAACGCTATGCAAAAGGAGGACCCAACCTTGATGATGTTCTTTCAAAAGGGTTTTCAGAATTGAAAGTTGGTGAAGAAAACATCGTGACCAAGAATTCAGATGAGCCGGTGGTAGGCGAATCTTCAAGTGTTTCAAAGCCTATTGAATACGGTAAGAAAATCCAAGCCAAGGAGGACCGTGAATCGTTTGTTGTGGCCCCTCCTGCAATCGAATTATCTGCAGAAAAGGAAAAGCATCATCAATCCGCTGAAACGAAACAGGATATCCTGAAGACTCCAACCGCACAACTTGGAGATGACTTTGACGTCGAATGGTAAAACTATGATTCGCCAAAAGGGCGTCAAGGTGATGCGCGGGATTCATAGCGATGGTGCAACCCCATAGGGGTTGTCGGAGGAACCATAGATGAGCATGATTCACGTCACTTTGCCGGATGGAACGGTGAACGAATACGCTGCAGGCATTACCTGTGCAGAAGTCATTACGGATGCAATGGGTAAGAAACACGGGTGCCTCGCAGCCAAAGTAAACGGAGACGATTACGACATGTCCCATGTTTTGGACAAAAATTGTTCCGTTGAAGGAATCCGTTCAGACTCCGAGGAAGGTCTTCACATCCTTCGTCACTCAGCAGCACATCTTCTTGCTCAGGCGGTGATGGAACTTTATCCTGGCGCCCTACCGACCATTGGTCCTGCGATTGATCGAGGGTTCTACTATGATTTTGCAATGGAGCCGATCGCAGAAAGCGATTTGAAAACCATTGAGAAGAAAATGAAGGAATTGGCTCGACGAAATTTCACTGTTGAACGTCTTGAGTTATCAGAAGAAGACCTTCGAGAACACTTCATTAACAATCCCTACAAGATTGAAATCATTGATGATAAATTGGAAGACGGTGACGGTTCGACCATTTACAAGCAAGGAGAATGGTACGATCTCTGCCTTGGACCTCACGTTCCAAACACCTCCCGATTGATGTTCATCAAACTCACCTCAGTCTCTCCAGCTTACTGGCGTGGCGACCAAGATAGAGAACAACTCGTTCGAATATACGGTTTAGTTGAGCCTACAAAAGATGCTCTTCGCGAAACACTTCACAGAATGGAAGAAGCCAAAAAGCGAGACCACCGTAAACTCGGCAAAGACCTGCAGTTGTTCCACATTGACGAAGAAGTCGGTCAAGGTTTGATTTTGTGGACGCCCAGAGGAGCCGTGATACGGCAAGAACTGCAAGATTTCATATCTCATCATCTGCGTCGTCAAGGCTACAAGCAGGTCTTTACTCCACACATCGGGAAACTCGACCTCTACCGCACCTCGGGTCACTTTCCATATTATCAAGAGTCACAGTACCCCCCTCTCGTTGAACGTGACTTGATGAAAAAATTAGCCGATGAAGGGTGCACGTGCGGTGAATTGTCGAATCTCATGAAAACCGGTGAAATTGAAGGCTATATGCTGAAGCCAATGAATTGCCCTCATCACATCAAGATTTATGCGAGTCAATCACGTTCCTATCGAAACCTCCCACTCCGTCTGGCAGAATTTGGAACCGTCTATCGGTGGGAACAATCTGGAGAAATATCCGGAATGACCCGCGTCCGTGGATTTACACAAGATGATGCACATTTATTCGTAACAGAGGACCAAATTGCTGAGGAAGTGCTCGGTTGCATCGAGCTGGTTCAAATCATCTTTGATAAACTCGGAATGGCGGATTATCGTGTACGGGTGGGGCTTCGCGACCCGGATTCAGACAAATACGTTGGAGACCCAGCACGATGGGATAAGGCGGAAGAGGCATGCCGTGCGGCTGCGGCCTCACTTGGAGTCCCCTGGGCTGAGGAAGAGGGCGAAGCAGCGTTCTACGGGCCTAAGATCGACTTCGTTGTCAAAGACGTTATTGGGAGAGAATGGCAACTTGGTACAGTCCAAGTTGATTACAATTTACCCGAGCGTTTTGACTTGACTTACATGGGTAGCGATGGAGAACACCACCGTCCAGTCATGATTCACAGAGCTCCATTTGGTTCCATGGAACGCTTTTGTGGGGTACTCATTGAACACTTTGCAGGCAAGTTTCCAACCTGGCTCACCCCGACTCAATGTCACATCATCACTCTTGGAGAGCGACATGAAGCATATGCGACCAAGGTTGCTGATGCCTTGAGGGAACACGACATTCGCGTTGAAGTGGATGCAACAGACGCTCACATCAAAAAGAAAATTAAGACGTACAGGAAACTTCAGCCCGCTTATATGGTGATTCTCGGAGACGGCGAGATGGAAAGCAATACGGTTAGTTTAAGAGCAAGAAATGGTGACCAAGTGGCTGATTTGCCCCTTGATGATTTCATCAAACTCCTTCGCCATGAAATTGATGAAAAGACGAGTCAACCCTCGCTTGTAGCGCCACCTGAGTGAGATGAACGACATGGTTAATCTGGAAATCATTCAAGGGTTTTCATTGAGCATGATTCCCTCGCTATTTCTTGCATTCCTTGCGGCTTGGTTGTTTTGGGACCGAGTCGTTCCGCGTCAACTCAAAGGATTACAAGTGGCCTTCAAGACTGGAGATAAACGGTATGAAGTCCATCAAGTAACTGAATCGATTGATGACGTTAAGCATCTTCTTTCTCTTCGTGGTATGCGCTTTGGAGTGCTTTCATACCTCATGGCCCTCACGGGAAGTTTACTGTTCCTGTTTGAATTCATAGCGGTTCGAATGGAACTTTCCCAAGGATTCCACGCCCCCTCTGTAGCTCTCGCCTTGATGCTCATTATACTGCCAGCAATTCTCTCAAGTGGAACCTCATTGGGTGCACAGGTCATTCGTCCGTTGGGGACCGTTAGGGCGACCATGCAAAACAACACCCGTGCACGAAATGCTGGTTATGTTGCTCTCACCATTTCTTGGCTTCTTCTTGCAACTGCAGTAGGGCTGGTTCTCAATAGTCGAGGCGTCTCACAGACCCATCAACTTAGTATTGCAGCGCTTGTTGCTTTCAGTCCGGCGATTCTTGCTTACGGTCGTATTCTGGGCTCGTCATGGCACGCCTTGAAACAATCTTCCCAACAAATTTCAAAGGGTAAATCATCTCCTTTCCACAACCATTTGCCCAATGCGCGTCAACAATTCATTGCTCAAGTGGTTCATTTGAACTTGGTCGCGATGCCATTTGTTGCAATCAATACCCTCGTTTCTTTGTTGATTTTGCTGTATGATCCAACGATGTTTACCCATTCAGACCGAGTGCTAAATCTTCCTGAATACAGGCTCCAATCCACCTATATGGAAGAGGGTGGTTTGCTTGGCTTTGGTTTAATTGAACTCTTTTCTCACATTCCACAAGCTGGAATTCGCGTTCCAATCGTGACCTCCCTGCTGTTATTCCTTTTGCTCAACGTTGCTGCCGTCGGGTTTTTGTTTGTTTATGAGGTCGCTCGCATTCTATTCCTTGATATTCAAGATGTTTCTGGAGTTGGAGGAATCCGCCTTGCAGACAGCAGATTGCTCCGTGCAGAGCCCGTTCAACAAGCCAGTCTTCTTAATTTCTGTTTCACGGGTTTTGCAGGTCAATCGATGTTGTTGTTAGCCCTTGCAATGATTACGTTTTGGGATTCTAGTTTTCTTCCACAGGGTGCTGCGTGCGGTGCATGGGAATCCAGTGTTTGTTCAGTCTTAGAAAAGGACATGTTGGAAGAATTAACATGGATGCTCGCTTCGGGCGGCCAGGTCGCTTTCTTAGCGGTTTGGAGCATCTCGCTGCGTCGATCGGGAGAACTGTTCGATATTTCCTTTGATGCTTCCATGGATGAGGACCGTACTCGTCTCAGGGGAATGAGCGATATGATTTATGTTAAACAACGCTCGGTTAACGAACTCGTTGCAGCCGAAGACTGGGATACAGCGCTCAAACGGTATGAAACATTATCAGAGACCAAGGAGGTGACGCTCGTTGGATTGGACATGGTTCGGAAAACCAAGGCCACCATGCTCCTGTTTGCGGCCCTAGGCCGGTGGGACGAAGCCGAAGAAACAGCCATTGATCTTCTTGCCCTCAAAGGTGGGCGAGATGCCCAAATCTCCAGAATGGTTCTTTGTGCTGCAAGTCTGGCTCAGAGGGATATGAAAGAAGCACGTCCCCGACTTGACCTTCTGCCCGATGATGACATCGAAGCCGTTCGTTTAAAGTGGATTTCAACCGTTCTCAACAAAAAAGGAACCTTGAATCAACAGACGAAATCCATGCTAAGTATTGACCCCTTGACAACTAAAAATATCGAAATGCTGCGTCAATATGGAGCAGCCGAAATCTCAACACCACGTCCAAGTAAGGTCAAAACGGCCATCGACCGTAGAATGTTCCTTTCTGAAATTGCTCGTATGCGAATGGTCGGCAAGAGCGAATACGCTCTCAATCTGCTTGAAGAAGCCATCGAGGTTGTTCGGGACATTGACTGGGTGCACGGTAGAATCACTCAAAGTCTTCTCAACTTTGATGTTGGGCGTGTGATGACTGCAGTGGACCTCGCTGAACGAATCTCAAAAGAACACCCTCGAAATCCCCATGTGCGTTCGATCATCATTCAGTATGCGGCATTGGGTCATACGACCATGCCTTCATCCGAACATACCAAGATAGAGTGGCTCTTTGAATTAGGAAGCGATTGGAGAATTACATGGCCAAAGCACACCGTTGCGCCGGCTCCAGTGCTTGAGTCAGATCTTCTGCGCCAACACGCTTGGGCCGCAAATGCCTGGGTTGGCCTTGCAAGCGAGAAAGGATTGGAGGCGTTACAAAAGTCCAGGAGGTCGCCTCACAACGAGTTGCCCGATGAGCTTCCGCTTGCCCTCTATACACACCTGTCGGGTCTTCTTGTGACCATCGGTGGAATGCCTGTGGATTTGGGGCTGCCAGGTACTTTTGACTTGAATTCAGTTGACGGAAAAGGACTCTTGACCTTGTCGTAGGATCTTATCCGATGGTACTTGACCTTCAGATAGGACATGTTGAGTGACCCAGCATTTTGTAAAACGGACAAAATCCCATTGCGGACGTGAGGAGGCCCCATGCTCCCAGGGCAAGGAGAATGACGTCCCAATCAATACCGGACAGATACTCAACGGTGACCATTCCGAAACCGGCGAAGAGGCGAATTATGCGGTCATTAAAGCCAAGATTCATCGTTGTTCACTAAGTAAACATTTGAGGACTTACCATATAAAGCACTGTTTGCAATGATTATTCAATGATTTTACGCACCATTGCATCTTTTTTAGGTTGTATTGAGTATCGTCGGACCAACAATTTTCGCCCCCTCAGGACCACTTATTGTGAATGTTATGATGCAACTTTGTGAACAGATATCCACTCCGTTTTCGTTCACATTCAAGGTTTCACCGAGTTCCCAAGATGAATTGTCCTTGCCGTCTATCTGAACGACTAGACAGCCTCCGTCTGAGGTTGCAGTCGAGCAATTATGAGCGGTCCCGTCCTGTGTGATAATGACCTCAAGGTCCGAGAAATCCATGTTTGAACCGCCCTTCTCATCGAGTGTGATGGTGAAGAGTACGTCAGAGGATGATTCAGAATTAGCCTCGTCAATAGAATCTTCGATAGAGTAGTAGAACTTTTGTTGTTCACTGATACAACCTGAGGTCATCGATGAGACAGCAACCATGAGCAGCATCACCAACCATTCTCTGCCCATGGTTTTCCGTTAGAGTTGCCTCATTTAGGTTCATGCATCATGAGAAATCAATTCGCAGGAAACGGTGTTCAACGCCAGCCAGCACTTAGGGGACGTTTCGAAGGGTACCAAACCGTACGGTACGCTGCTTCTCAACCACAAGGCATATTCTAAATTTGGAAGACCACGCCACCATGGAAGAAGCAATTTTAGAGGCGGACCAAGACACAACCTTAGATGATCAGCACCCCGAACAAAAAAGAACTCTGCATTTTGCTTTTGCCTCAACTTTGGCATTTATTCTCTATTCAACACTCGTCCTGGATCCTGTTGGTAAATGTTTCAGGCTAGAGGGGAGTTCGAATTCATTAGGGCTTACCTTCACTTACACGTTGCAAATGGTGGAAGATTTTTTCGAATTGAGAAGCCAAAACCAACTCGAATGCTACAGGGAGTTCCTACAACTTTGGGATGTAATTTTCGCAGTCATCTATGCATCAATGTATGGTTTCTGGATCATGTACTTCTTCAATAATCGCCGTGTATTTTTGATTGCACCTCTCCTTGCAATGGTTGCAGACTGGATAGAAAACATTACTGAAATTTTAATGATAAACGGTTACCTTGATTCAAACACAATCTCTGGAACCCTCGTTTCGGTAGGGTCAGGGATTAACGCGGTCAAGTGGATGATGTTAACCTTAACATACCTCATACTCATTGCGGGAATCGTCACTAAAATACGTTCATTTCTTAGGAAGACGGACCAATAGTGAATGAAGATGAAAGGGCAGCAGCGTTTTTTCAGACAGCATTATTTGTCAACAAAAGACTGCTTTAAACCGTATTGGACCCGTGAGAGGGTGCGGAATTTAATACCTTATGAACGGTTCAAATCCGTCTTCGCAGGCGTTCCATTGCAGCATCTGCCTGTGATAAGTGATTCAAACAGTCCTCAATGCGACTGACTCCAAGCATTTCCTCCGCAAGGGCAATGGCTCGTTCACATTCCCTTCGGTCATCGTCTTCAATGGTGATTTGAGAAGCATCACATTGATTTCGTAAGGTTCGCCATTCGTCGATTACGAAGTCGTAAAGCTCCAAGGCATCATCGCTGGCTTTTCCTTCTTTATCCAACTCAGCAGTCATTCGCTCGAGCAACATCCCGGCATGTGACCATGATTTGGCCTGTGCTGCACTGTCAATCTCTTCCAATGCCTTCTCCCAAGACTTTTCATCATCACGTCCCTCATAGCGCTGAACGAGTTTCTTACGTTGTTTAAGGGCCCGAAGAACATCATCCATTGCAGCTCGTTCTTTTTCGATGGTACGAACCACTCCGTCTGCTAATCCGATCGCTTGACTGGCATGACCTTGGTCTACCGCTTCTTCTGCCTGATCAAGCCGTTCTTTCAATTGGGAAGTATCAAGCCCATCAGCCTGCTTAAGTTGCCTATGGGCCTCTTTGAGAGAGATGAGGGCGCGATCTTGAGCGTCTCCATCGGCTAGCATTTGTGCAGGGATTACCGAAGCATATTCATATGCTTCATGTGGCTTTTCAGAAGCAAGGAATTCCTTGGCTTCGTTTAACATCTCATACAAGCGCTTGATGCCATCACCTTTCTTCCCGTCAAGAAGACGAGATCCTTCTGTGATGGCTTGCTCCGCTTGGCCCCACCATTCAATAATTTCTGCTGCTCGCTTTTTTGCTTCTCGGAAGAGAAGTTCGCCCTCCCGGAGTGAACCGAGTTGGACTTCGCGTTCACCCATATCGAACGCTTTTTGTGGGCGCTTAGCGGTTGGGGCAATATCTGAGGCTTGTTTCACAGCGGCCAGTGCATCGTTGCGGATAATTTCCACATCGTCTGCAAGAGAAAGCGAACGCTCCATATCTTCTTCGCCCTCATCCAAAAGTCTCATGCCGTATTTTGGGTCCAAATGTCCTTCTTCCCGAGCGGTGGTAAGGAGACTTGCTGCCTGATCGACGGCTGCTCCTTGTGATTTGAGTTCTAAGAGGCGCAATTCAAGTGCATCCAGCCGCTTCTTGAAGGCTTTGCGCAGTATTTTTTGGTCGTCTCCGACCATCCAAGCGTAAGTTGTATCGACAACGGATAAAAGCACGACGAGGGGGGCGATGAATGAAAGAACCTGTGTATAGTCTGCTGCTTGGGAAAAGAGTAGAGTTGTTGCCGATGCGCTCCCGATGCCGGTCAGGATTGAGCGGAAGCGAAGAACATCAAAGCCACCTCTTAGGAGCGTCCTGGATTGCAGGCGGCAAAACCACCCAACGGCCATAACAAGAACACTTCCGGCAGTGGTTCCGTTCAATTCAGCCTCTAAGCCGAGGGCTCCAATGACCATGAGAACAGGCCAAGCTACCGTTGTTGATGCTCCAATACGACTCCGGGCTGCTGGGTCATCCAGCGCCAGGTCTTGGAGAATAATCCCCCAGAACAACAGGAGCATTGGGGCGCCAAAGCCAGCCAAAGAGACTCCTTTGTCGCTAAATAAGTCACTTAATGTCGGCCAGGCGAGCCAAATCGCACAAATAAGAATCAGAAGTGCGGTAGCCATGGTTACAGAATCAACGCGTTTGGCCCTACGTTGACGCTCGGACTCAATTGCCGAATCCACATCAGCCCAAGTGACCATGAGGTTCCGACAGCAGTTTTACCCATAACCACTCCGCTTCAATGGTCGGAAATAACCCTAGACCTCTCATTGGTGTTGTCGGGAATGTTCATGGGTGTCTTTCACCCGTTGTCGAAAAGCGAGGGAGTATTATGGCCGGTCTCATTACGATGGATGATTTATCCAATGACGAAATTCACAGCATTCTAGAGGATGCAGAACGCCTTCTTCCAGTTGCAGAAGGCAAGATATACCTGCCGTTACTTCAAGGGAAGATTCTTGGAAACTTGTTCTTCGAACCCAGTACACGAACACGAATGTCGTTTGAAACTGCAATGAAGCGTTTAGGCGGAGATGTTGTCAACCTTGGAGACGTCAAAACATCTTCAGTTGTCAAAGGTGAAACACTATTTGATACGATTCAGATGGTTGACGGGTATACGGATATCATCGCCATGCGCCATCCTCGTCAAGGAGCGGCTCAATACGCTCAAGATGCAGCCAGAGTTCCCATCCTGAACGGTGGCGATGGGGCGGGTCATCACCCAACCCAAACCATGCTTGACTTGTTTACCATCAAGCAGGCCCATGGACGGCTTGACGGCTTGAAGGTCGTTCTTGCTGGAGACTTGCGCTATGGCCGAACCGTACATTCACTCAGTCACGCTCTGACTCGTTTTGGATGCGAGTTGATTTTTGCAAGTCCTAAACTCCTCCGTATGCCTGCAGAAATCGTAGAGGATTTGACAACGCATGGGGGTCATGTGGTCGAAACCGAAGACCTTCTCTCATCGTTGGCTGAGGCAGATGTTGTTTACATGACGCGAATTCAAAAAGAGCGCTTCGCTGATGAGGATGAGTATACGAAAGTAGCTGGCGCATACAAATTGCACGCTTCGAATTTAGAGGGTACTAAGGAGGACATGATCATCATGCATCCACTTCCACGGGTCGACGAAATCCATCCCTCTGTTGACAAAACCCGGCATGCACGGTATTTCCAGCAAGCGTTTAACGGCGTTGTAGCAAGGATGGCTCTTTTATGCCGGTTGCTGGGCGTCACTGTCCCGGACGACATCTCTACTGCGGGAGGTGACTTGTGATGGCTCAGGAACACAACATGCGACGTGTCACTGCCATCCGTAACGGGACCGTTATCGACCATATTCCTTCGGGGCAAGCAATGCGTGTGCTCGAGATGCTTAACATGAACAAAACAACATCCGTTCCGGTTTCCATGGTCATGAATGTTCCTTCAAAGAAGATGGGGACTAAGGATATCATCAAAGTTGAAGACCGCGAATTAACTCAAGATGAACTCAATCGTCTTGCTCTTGTCGCTCCGGAGGCTCATGTGGCGATTATCCGTGCTTACAGCGTCGCCGAAAAGATGACGATTCAAATTGGAGAAGAAGTGACGAATGTTGTCCGCTGCACGTTTTCAAACTGCATCACGACCAACCCCCGTGAACCGTTGGCTCACCGCCTGCGTGTTATGGGTAGAGAGCCTCTTGTTCTACGCTGCCATTACTGTGGCCGGCCTCAGGACTTAGAGAAGTTGATCAGCAATTTGTTGTGATCATTCTTCATCAATTGATAACAAGTCTCGCATATCACAGGCTTTGCATTGCAAGCCAGATGTCATGCTACCGCAGCGTTCGCATGGGTGAGGGGGGGCCGGTCGAGTGGAACCGCCTCCCAATTCAACAACTTGGTCTCTTAGCGCTTTGACTTGGTCAGCCATACGCACGAGTCCATGTCGGGTGCCCGGTACATCGGCTTCCATTGTTGCTACCAAATCCCGATGTCGCCATCGGAGGGCTCCTTTGGCGTTGGGGCATTCTTCATGGTGGAGGGGCAGATTTTTGTGCGTCGCATACAGGTGAATTTCTTGTTCGGGGACCCAGCGCAAAGGGACAATTCGTGGTGCTAAACCATCAACACGATTGTTGGTGTGGGGTGCAAGCCTTAGCGTACGTTCCATGTCCCCGTTGGAAACATTCATCAGCACAGTTTGAGCCATGTCGTCTAAATTATGTCCCAGGGCGATGTAGTCTGCTCCGATACGTTCCGCCAAATGGTTGATCCCCTGCCTTCGGAAAACTCCACAATAAGCACAAGGCATTCGCGGTGCATTGTTGTCTTTCTCCATCGCCATTGGTAATCTGCGGACTACTTCATCCATTTCAATGAACGAAAGTTCAGGGTAGGATACGGTCTCGTGCCGAATCTCTAACTGGTCGCACAGGTCTTTTGCACATACTATCGACGGAGGGCGGTACCCTTCAATGCCTTCATCAACGGTGCCAGCAACGATGGTCACGTCCCTTCGTTCTCCAAGCAAATCAACAAGAGAGTGGAGCAAAACGGCAGAATCCTTTCCACCCGATACGGCCACCAAAATCGTTGTGTGTTCCCCTCGTTTCAATGGAAGTTGCAGGCGAAGTTCCTTTCCGATTTTCTTTCGTACTGACTTTGCGAGATGTTTTCCACACAAAACCCGGCCTGAGTACGCCTGTTCAACAACAGCAGGGTTGTTGCACGAATCACATGAAGGGATTTGAAAAGGTCCCTCCGGTGTTGCCTCGGCCATAATTCGTGGGGCGCCGCTGGAGTGTTTCAAATCAACGGCTTCAGCAATGACCGACCGAGGTTAAAAAAACAGGTATAATTTTCCAATTGAATATTTGATTTTCTAATTGAATCTTCTTGATGCGATGAGGCGGTAGCGGTCCAAATTTTTCGAAGCCATGATGGCTGGCGAGAGGTCAGGTCAATGCCAATCAATGCATATCGTACTGTTTTTCTCAGGTTCAAATATATTTTCCAGTTGGAAATTCCAATAGGGTCCTCAAATCCACTCAAAACCCTTCTTGAGCGCAAAACTTCTTGAAGGCTACAGCGGTGTCACTGAGGTTGAGCGACCATGCTGCAACGGTTATTATCTGCCTTGGCGACCCAAAATGGGGTCGAACAAGCCTTGATGATCGACGATAGAGGGCGTCTTATGGCCAGTGTTGGTCAATCCGGATCTTTTCCTGATGTTGAGCGAACGGTCTTGATGGCCGCAAACGGTCTTGAAGCAACTCAAAACCTTGGTCTTGGTGAACTCTATGAGATTTGGGAAGAGAGTGAGACCCGGACCATGATCGACATCGTTACTCCGTACCGCATTTTGATGCTGCACGGAAAAGGCGGTAAACTTGCGAGGTGGAGGCATAGCATCGACCTCAATCGCAAGTCCCTTGCAACAACCCCTGAAATGTAGGTGAACCAACATGTTTGAAATGCCCTTTGGAATACCAGTTGATGAAGAAATAGATTTGACCGAGGGAACGTTGCAACCGTTCGCCCATGGTGTCATTTCAACTTGGGTCGGGCGACGAAAAACTCCAGCTGGACATCGACTTGTACGAGCAGGTCGTATTGTAGGCTGGTTGGCTGAAGGGAGCAAATACACTCAGAAACGAGACTTACTTGCTGGTAAAGAAGCCCAAGAGGCCTTGCTTGCGATTGAATCTGAGCAAAAGGTCCGGTTCACCGCATCGGAATACACCATCTCCGGACTTGGAGATGTTGCCGATCTTGTCCCCGAAGCATTTGTTCATCAAGCCGACCGACAAGGACTTCGCTCAATGACGAATTTCGTCGAGCGCCTCCTCGCTCGTGATTTGTCAAAAGTACTGGCTTATCTGGTCGAAGATGAAACGGTTCGAGGGGCCATTGCTATTGATTCAGGCATGCTTATTGATGAATCAGGAGATCTGCCTCGAGAGGCAGAAGCACTCGCATCTCAAATACACAGCATTCTCTCGGACATTCGAGTAGAAGACGTCAACTTAGGGTTGGGATTGGGACCATCCGGACATTGGACACTTCACACATCGGACGGAGCCTTGTTGTTGGCTCAAAGTGGAGAAATTGCTCTGGCCATTTGGACCGAACGAGACGCCAATCATTCTCGCCTTCTTTCTTCAGCATCGCTGATGCTCGAAGGAGATGTTGCGTCAATTGGAGAGCATGGAACAAGCTTGCCGGATGGCTTCCCTCTCCGGGAAGGGCGAGGAGGACCGGATGCCATTCTTTCGATGCTCAAAGCGGGTATGGAGGAGGAAGTCACCGGACACATCCAGTCAGGAGCCTCGTCAAAATCCGTCTCACTCATACTTTCACGGGGAGTTCCTGTGGCTCTTTGGGCTCCTAATGCCGAGGATGAGAGCGCAGCCATGACCATGCTCACCGAGCCGAAGCGAAAGTTGCAATTGATCCGGTTCGCAGCAGGAACAGTCGTTTCGTCAAATTCTGGTTCATTTGAAAGTTTCAAACTCAAATCGTTCTGCGATCAGTTGTCAACCGTACGAACTCGTTCAGAAGCGCGACAGGCTTCAATCCGGGCTTCTCTTGAAGAAATGCTTGGTTTCGAAGCAGGTTTGGAGGAATTACGTCTTCAGCGAGGAAAAGTAAATTTCTCAACTGCGGGCATGGAAGTGGGAGATGGATTGCCGGTTATGCAACAGCAAGCAGTTGCTGCCGTTGATGCAGGCTTACGCCGAAAACTTGAGGCTGCCCGGCAATCACTGGATGAACTCACCAAAGCCCAAGCCATCCTTGAAGGCAAGAACAAGGAACTGGAAACAAAGAAAACAGCCGCTCAAATTGTTGCTCGGGAAGCAAGTGAAACACGCCAAGAACATACCGTTGCCCTCGAGGATGCCCATGCTCGTTTGAACAGTCTACAAGTGGACCTTGCTGAATCCCGTAATCAGTCAGAAGACGCTGAACACCGTGCTGAACGTCTTGTCCGTCGAGTGAATGAACTGGAACATCAAGTCAGTGAACGCGCTGCAGAATTGGCTAAGGCTTTGGGTGACGCAGATGCGAGCAGTGAACTTCAAGCGATGATTGAAACACTTGCACTCAAAGAAGCAGAATTGCAAGCTAACTTGACAGAAGGAAGCAAGCGGTTGAATACAATACGCCAACAAAGCGAGGACGAGGAGCGTCGCTTGCGTGTCCTTACTGAGCAAGTGAGTACGACCAGAGAGCGCCATGCAAGAAGCCAATCCGACGTACTCACTCTTCAGGAACAAGTTCACGTCCATCAACTCGAATTGGACGCCATCAAGACCGAGGAGTCCATGTCGAAAAACCGCATGGAAGAAGACCGTTTGCGCCGTGCAGAGGATGAGGCTCGTCGCTCAAACGTTCAGGCTGAACTTCGGGAATTGATGGACGAACGCCGTACCCTTCTCCGTGAACTTGGGGACATGGGTGCTCGACGGGGTCATGCAGAAGCTGAACTTTCGTCTCTTGTTGAGAAGGCAACCACGCTTTCTCAAGCCCATGAAGAAGCCCTTGCGGATATTCAGGAAGCCGAACGCCTACGTGCCCGTCTTGCAGAAGAACCACTCGCACAGGCCCTTCTCGATGACAACAACACCTTCGAAGGATTGGGTCCAGTTCTTGATCGACTTGAACATGCTCGTGGTCTTGGTTATTCTGTGACCATGCTCGACCGTGCCGTTGAGCGAGCCCTTCAAGTGATCCAATCTACGGTTGACCACGTCGCTGCGACGCCTCGTCACCTTCTCTCATCCGAGGTGATGACGTTGCTTGAACGTCAGGTCCCACAAACAGCAGGAGCGGTTCGTGGACTCGCTCGTTGGTCGGTTCAACAGCGATTGGAACATCAACTTGGAGAGACGGTCAATCATGTGGTTCTGGATTTGGAACATCTGCTAGAAGATTATGACCGTTCCATCACCATGCTAAGGAGAATCAGGAACGTTCTTGAGCAAATTGAGCGCTTGGGTGCGCCAAGTCATGAAGTCCATGCTCTCCTGACCAACTGCCAACGCCCAGAGGCACTTCCAAGCCTGGCTCAAGGTACTCGAAAATTGATTCAAGTTGCCTTGGACGATATTTACCTCGAAGCAGACCAAAGAGATGCTGGCGAAGCAATTGGGTTAGAAGAAACAGCCCGTGTTCTTGAAGAATTAATCACTCAACTCGATGCATCCGGTCTCACGGATGGCGTACCAAGAGGTATGCTATGGGAATTCCAACGTGATGGTCTTCTTCCCTTTGAGCGTGAATCCATTCCTTCAAACCAGCGTCTTCCGGTCGATGCAGACATGCTGGTTGACCTTGAACCAGCTCTCCTTCATGAAGAAGACATTGATATGGGTCAAAATGAAACCGCAGTTGCAGACCATGATGGCTGGGCAGATTTGCCGGCCCCAAGCGATTCTTTACCAACGGCGGCTGTAGTTCAAGAGGCACCACAACAAACCAAGGTTGACCTGGACGATGAACGGGCCCAACTTGAAGCTGAGTTGGCCCGAATCGATGCTGAATGGGGTCATAGAGATGCAACACCTACTGCTACGAGTTCCCCTCCCGATGCGGCACTTGCTGACCTTGAATCACGCCTATCAAACATTGAGTTCTGAGGCGATTGAAGTGTCCAACGAGCCTACTACCCTGCTGGGACGAGAAGAAGGGAAAGGGCGACCTTATCCACTGTTTCTTGAACGCCTGATGTTGGTGGCAGTTATTGTTATGACCGTAGTTTACGGAGGCAACATTAGCGACCGGTTCAACACCAATTGGCTTGGATTTGGGATTGGTTTTGTAGCCTTTCCATTGCTCTTGCTCGCTGCGAGTGAGATGATTGGGCGAATGATTCAGTCCAAGCAATGATTAAAGTTGAGTAAAATCCTTCGTCGCTGGTTTTGTATCGTCTTTAGTTCCACGCGATTGAATGAGTCCGATGACCCTCTGCCATGGGATGAAGAACCTCAGCACAGCCATGATGCTAAGGAACAGTAAAGCCGAAATGACCAGTCCATACGTGAGGGTCAATTCAATCGATTCAGAGACCTGTCCCGCCCACTGGCTCCCCGTTGTATCGGACACGATGGTAAGGAGAACTTTGTGGAATCCTAATGCAACCATCGTCGCAAGGCCCGTTAAGCCTAAGAAAAAGAAGGTATGACGCAAATGAGTGTTCAGAACGTTATCCATTTGGCGAACATATTCTGGGTCGCGCTTGCACGATTCAGGGAGGCGGAATGCGTACTCAAGGTTCCTGATCACGCCATAACTCGCTTCTTGGAACACCATGATGAGTACCGCTATGAGAATGAGGTCAAACTGTTCCTTTGTGACCAAATTCAAACCAAACAGCCCTATCGTGGGATCTGATGTTTGACTCTCAAGAGTGGCTAAAGCCCCACCATAGGACCCAAGTTGGCCTTTGATGAGGGGGAACGTCAAGATAGCGTGAATTCCAAGGAAAAGGAGCGTGAAACCAATGGCCCAACCAATTGAACGGCGTGATAGGCCCCAGATTCCACGGGTGCCCATAATAACAGGTAGCAGATAGATGAAGAGAATGATGAGTGACAAAATCATGAGAAGTGGCCACTGGAGGGTTTCCAATTCACTTTCATCGGGCAATCGGAGATTAAATTCAAACAGCATTCCAGCAAACCATGAAAGGAGCAGGCGTCCAACGAGAAGAACGATCAAACCAATAATGAATCCAAGTTTGATGCGCTGTTGAACCTTCGGACTTTGGAACGCGATAAAAGCCATGGCTCCTCCCAAGGAGAGTCCCATGATCATGGGGACAAAGAATCTCGAAAGGCCTTCTCTTCCCTCTCCAGTGAGCCAGTCGCCCAGAGGGAGTTGGTCTGAAATAAGCAATTCGATGGAGTCAAACAGGATGGTGTGGTCGATCGAGCCAACTACGTAGGTTTGGACCACTTGGACGTACATCGTGATGAGGGCGACGGTCGCAACGATTTGGAGAGAAAGAATCTGCCATTGGCGCCTCAAATTCTTGAGATGAAGGGTTCTTGGGCGCGCAGTGCCTTCCAAGAGAACATCTGATTGGAGACCTACTTCACCTGCCATTTTCAGTACCCCCTGACCTGCATTAATGCCTGTGACAAATCCATGTCGGGCATCCAATCAATGACTTGAGCTCCTGAACCAGCCAGCGTGGTGAGGCGATTCTGTCGTTCAAGTTTGAGAACTTCGTATGACATACGTGGAATTCTACTCACCAGACGTTCAAAGTCCACACTTGATGGGGACAGGACGGTCACTTCGTGTCCACGTCCAACGAGGTCGCGGACCGCAGCTGGAACGGTCCCGTCGCCTTCGCAGGATGAGATGATGAATACGGGGCTTCCTCGGCTGAATCTTCCACTGAGGGAGTTGGTTACTGCCTGAAGCGGCATGGTCCCCTTAGGCGTCACTCCAGCAAGGGCGCTTAGCAGTTTGAAGTACTGCTTGTCTCCGGTGTCCGGAGGAAGATAGGATAGTTTCTCGTCGTAAATTGCAAGAGCAACTGAATCCCGACGTTTCAAAAAGAAGGCTGCAAGACTTGCAGCGGACACGGTTCCCATCTCAAGGGGATTTTTGAGGACGGTTCCGATTCGAGCAAGGTCACGGCTGTCGAGCAGGAGGTAGAGGTCGGTAACGGCATCTCGGCATTTTTCGTTCACCATCAGTTCGCCGGTTCGGGCAAACGCCTTCCAATTGATGTTCTTGAACGGGTCTCCCGGGACATACTCTCGGAGCGAATAAAATTCCGACCCTTGCCCAGGTGTCCGTAGCGTCGTCGCTCCAGTGTACATCTTTGGGGTGCGGCTTCGTAAGAATGCTTCTTCAATGTCCTTGATTTGTGGAAAGATGACGATGTCGCTGTGGTGGTCCACGTACATGTCTTCAACTCCCAAATTGAAGGTGTTGCGAGCCCGTAAGGATACAGGTCCGATGGAGTAATGGCCTCTCAATGGGCAACGGAGCACATAGCGAATTCGAGCACTCTCACCAGGTTTGAGGTTGAGTTGCATTTGATTCAAACCACTACGCAACTTCATTTCGTGCGGTATGTTATCGTAAATGTCCAGCATCTGAGTTTTCCGGTTGCTGCGGTTTGTTACAAGGAGTTCCACATACAAATCGTCGCCTTTGTACAGATTGTCGGCTGAGAGAGTCCGTTGGACTTCAACGTCGCCATGGCCAGCGATCCATGAATTGACCACAATGAAGGCGACCAAACTGAGGCCAAGAATCATCATTTGTTGATTGGAAATCATCATCCCAATCAACACCAAGGCAATTCCTCCAGTGAAGGTGAAAGCAGCTTTACGTGTCCACATTCATCTCACCTCACTGACGTCCCCACGCCTTAATCCGTTTGACCAGAGCGACCGTCTGTTCAAGCGTGTATCGGTTGTTTGATTCAACTGCAAATTTAGCAAGAACTGGGTCGTTAATCATTGAAACCAACTCATTGGCTTGCATACCTTGGAATTCTTCGCGGTTGAGGCCGTTTTGATTTCGGACCTTGGACAGGAACACTTGACGGATCTTCTCCACTTTGGAGTAGTAAGCATATCTGTTCGCATCACCAAAACCGTAGTAGATGATGCTAAACACGTGACGCCATGGTTCAGGGTCCCGTTTCTTGATGAGAACTGCTTCAAAGGTGACGAACAGAATCAGGAAAAGAAGGAGCATGGCCAAACCTTCTCCTGTGAAGTAGACGAGAAGGAAGTAAACGGTGTTGTAAGAATCAGCTGCAAGAGCGCTTTGAGGGTGACGGGATTCATCAAAAATGACCATTGCATTTTCAGCAGGTTCGCCTTCTTCACCCTCCAGTTGACTCATCAAGGCTTCAGCGATGAAATCCATGGCCCACTTTCGATTGTCGTTTGCGGGCACGAATGTTGCGGTTTTACCGTATTTTCCATCATTGAACCCTTCGTAATCGTACATGGCGTTGATCAGCGCAGACCCGTCGGCCATGAAGACGATTCGACCACCATCCGAGGGTTCACAACTGGTTCGAGCACAGGCCTCAATGCTGAGATTGAACTGACCCCACCTGTCTGGTGTTGCAGGAGTGATCTCACTACCAACCTGTATATCTCCATCTCCGTTAACGTCAACGGTTGCTTCGTTGCTGGTCATGGCGCGAACCGCAACTTCGCTCAGTGGCCCTCGAACTCCGGGAATAATTTCGAGTCCCGTAACGTTGTTGAGAAGCATCTGATAGGTGCCATTGTAATCGATGGCGCCACTGTCCCAGTGCTGAACGCAGAGGCCGGCTTCTGCTTGTGTCATGCTTTCGCCGTCCAATCGTGAGCAAGGATGTTCACCTTGTTCACCAACATTGCTCCAACGTTCGTGGGATGAGAGGGTTTTCGGGTCAATCTCTGTGCCGTTCATGCCACATGGATTCTCTTGAATGCACATCCAAATGTAATTTTTATCGAGTTCAGCGACGTAGTTGGTGTCGTAAACTTGCTCGCCCGTATAACTCACGCCGAATGCTTCTGCAACAGAACTTCCGTAGCCGTAATCTTCCAAAACAAGGGCAGTTCCACCGGCTTCTACAAACTCAACAATGGCGTTGATTTCCGAAGGGGAGTATCCACTGTCGGAAGCGATGGTAATGAAACCGTCCTCGTCAAATTGTGGTAGGGTAAGGGTGTCCCGTTCGACACCGGCGAGGATATAGGTTGTGTTACGGGGGTCTTCAATATCGCCAAGGAGGAGGGGGCTGCTCACCAGGGAGTTGGTTTGAATCCCCATCTCTTTGATGTCTTCTCGAAATGCAGACATGTCGTTCCAGTCATCATCGTAAGCAGAAAGTTGGTTTGTGGCGCTTAAATTGATGAAATTAAGCAAGATTGTCATCAAAAGTACAAGCATAACAAGCCAAAATGACGCTTGAAGGGCAACCCTTCTGGCGTTGAAATTAGCAGGCAGGCCGACCATGGACATCACTTGGGAGAACTACCCATTCTTCCACGGTTTCACTTATCTTTAGAAGGTTGTCCACACAAGGACATAAAATGCTCATGGGTTCCATCACAAAAAAGAGGAGTGTTTCATTGGTTGAGATGAATTTTTGTCGCCACTCTTGAGACTGCATCGACTGGAATCATAACGGTGTTTTCACGGCTTTCAAAAGGGAGTGCTGCGGCGTTGACCGTTGCTTCAACGGTGACAATGAGTTCGCTGATAGCCCCCGTTTTGAGGTCAAAATGAATGTCCGTTAAATTGCCCAGGTCAGTTCCCGTGCGATCAACGACCAAACGGCCTATGACTTCCCTACCAAAGATTGCCATTTCATCTTCCTCTGTAGAATGACCGTCTCGGCGAGGCCAAATGAATGCGTCGGTGCGGTGAAGCGAAATCACATGGTTTCCATGCCACGACTGAAGTCACGATTTCGCTTGATGTTGCTCAATCCTGATGTCAAACGAGTTTCCATCTTTTGGTAGTAGTCCAACATGTCTGGGGTGACCGTAGGGCGCACTCGAGATATGGCTTCTTCAAAGTGGGTTTTTGTGACGCGTTTCTTTCCTGCACGCATGCAGATGAGGGCTGCTTCTCGGCACACAGCCTCAATGTCAGCTCCTGTGAACCCATCCATGCCGGTGAGGATATCCTTGAAAGAGAACTTGCTCAAAGGCATTCCTTCACTGTGGATGTTGAAGATGACCTCTCGGGCTCCTGAGTCGGGCGGAGGCACGTGAAGAACACGTTCGAAGCGGCCACTTCTAAGAAGGGCAGGGTCAATCATTTCTGGACGGTTGGTTGCGGCAACGATGATAACGCCGTCAAGCGATTCCACTCCATCCATGCTGGCCAGGAGTTGGTTCACGACTCGGTTAGAAACATCGCTGCCTTCTGAAGCAGAACCACCGCTTCTCATGGAGGCGATGGATTCGAACTCATCAAGGAAGATGATGGACGGTGCAGATTGCTTTGCCTTCTTGAAAATCTCACGGATTGCTCGTTCGGATTCTCCGACCCACTTCGAAATCAGTTCAGGTCCTTTGATGCTGATGAAATTTGCTTGGGCCTCATTAGCGATGGCTTTAGCAAGGAGGGTCTTTCCAGTTCCCGGTGCCCCGAAGAGCACAATTCCTCGAGGAGGTTTGATGCCAAAGTGCTCAAAGAGTTCAGGTTTGGTAAGCGGCCATTCCACTGATTCCTTGAGTCGGTCTTTGACTTCATTGAGTCCACCGACCTCTTCCCACGAGACTTCAGGCACTTCGACGTAAATTTCTCGCAATGCAGAAGGTTCAATGTCACGGATTGCTTCCTTGAAGTCGTCCATGCAAACTTCCATTTTTTCAAGGACTTCGGGAGGGATGGTTTCTTCCTCCAAGTCGATTTCAGGAAGGTATCGTCGCAGGGCCCGCATGGCTGCTTCACGAACAAGTGCAGCGAGGTCAGCACCGACAAACCCGTAGGTGTTGTCAAGGACCCACGCGATGTCAAAATCCTCTGCAATCGGCATTTGTCGTGTGTGAACGTCCATGATTTCACTTCGGCCATCACGGTCAGGGACGCCGATTTCAATTTCACGGTCAAAGCGACCAGGGCGACGGAGCGCTGGGTCAAGTGCATCACGGCGATTGGTAGCGCCGATCACCACAACGTTGTCACGGCCCTGCATTCCATCCATCAAGGTAAGCATTTGAGCAACGACGCGGCGCTCAACTTCACCGGAAACGTCTTCACGCTTGGGACAGATTGAATCGATTTCGTCGATGAAGATAATTGCAGGGGCATTCTCGGCGGCTTCGTCAAAAATTTCACGCAATTGTTTTTCGGATTCTCCGTAGTATTTGGATATAATCTCAGGCCCGTTAATGCTCTTGAAGTGAGCGTTAACTTCGGTAGCAACAGCCTTTGCAATCATTGTTTTTCCGGTACCTGGGGGTCCGTGGAGCAATACGCCCTTTGGCGGGTCAATGCCGAGCCTTCGGAATAACTCAGGGTGCTTGAGAGGCAGTTCAATCATTTCTCGAACCTTGAGCAACTGTTGCCCGATCCCACCGACGTCTTCGTAGGTGATTCCTTCCGATTGACCAACGTCCTCTTCTGCAACAGCTTCGTCTTTGATGACGATTTCTGTATCGGTTGTGACTTTGACGATACCTTTCGGAGTTGTTTGTACAACTGCAAACGGAAGTGCTTCTGCAAACAACGTCATTCCTGGAATGAAAATACGGTCTCCCGCTACAACCGGACGCTTTGCAAGGCCTCTGCGAGCAAATCCCTCGATTCCAGGGCCAAACTTCACCTTCTGTTTGTTGGCCATGACCGGCGAAATGGTGAGTTTTGTGCAATCCTTTGCCTCGACTTTAGTCACCGTGACTCGGTCTCCGAGGCTGACTCCAGCATTTTTGCGTATGATTCCGTCCACGCGAATAATGTCCATCTTTGCATCTTCAGGGCGACTTCGCCAGTAGATAGCAGCCGTTGAGCGATTGTCACCGCTGATTTCAACGATGTCGCCGGGCTTCAAGTCCAGACCCATGTCCGCTGAGATACGGGCACGCCCGTGTCCTACGTCTGACGGTATGGCTTTTGATACTCGCAATGATACAGATTCCTCTTTGTCAGACATAACACTCGCTCCTCAACATTTCCTATTGGCGTACGACGGTATATGAAGACTCCACCACGCCGTTCAGGTCAGTTAACAGACTGCAAAACAGCAGGACTCACTTAAATCCACGCCTTATATTGGTCATGTCATTCGTTCCATCACATTCAAGAGACGAGTGTTGTTCGCTTTGCTTATGGTTCACGTCCTAGAAACCGGCCTCGAATTTTTGACTTCAAACAACCCGAATGGTAAGCCCAGCGTCAAGGGGTACAACATCATCAACGGTCAGTTATCACTGGCGAGCGATGGCGCCTCTTTTACCTCCGTCAACCCCGCTATCCTCAACGACACACTCGGCGAATTCCCCCTTTCAACCAGGAAGGATGTCCACACTGCATTGGACGCTGCACACGCTGCTTTTCCAGGATGGGCTGCAACCCCGGCTCCAACCCGTGGTCAGATCATCGGAAACATGGGACGATTGCTGATGGAACACAAAGACGCCATCGTTGCCCTTGAAACCCGTGAAATCGGCAAGACTCTCAAAGAGTCCGCTGGCTCGGTTCAAGAGGCCATCGACACCTGTCTCTTTTTCCAGTCCGAAGGACGTCGCTTGTACGGCCAAACAGTCAACTCGGAATTGCCCGATAAAGAATTGTTCACCTACCGCCGCCCTCTCGGTGTCTGTGGTATCATCAACGCCTGCAATTTTCCTGCAGCCGTTCCTTTTTGGAAGATGATTCCAGCCATCATGTGTGGAAACACATGCGTGTGGAAGAGCCCACAAGACGCTCCTCTCCTCTCCTTCGCTCTTGCACGTATCATGCACGAAGCAGGACTACCAAACGGTGTGATCAACTTGGTTCACGGGAAAGGAAGCGGCGCTGGACAATACCTTGTCGACGCTGTCGATGAAGGGCGCGTCAACAAAATTTCTTTCACAGGCTCTACAGAAGTCGGTAAGATGATCGGAGAAGTATGCGGTCGCAATTTGGTGTCATGTTCGCTTGAACTCGGTGGCAAGAATCCACTGGTCGTCATGCCCAGTGCTAACCTTGACAATGCTGTTGAAGGAGCATACTGGGGCGCATTTGGAACTGCGGGTCAGCGATGTACCTCACTGGGTAACTTGATCCTCCACAAGGACATTTACGATGAATTCATGACCAAGTTCATGGCCAAAGTTGAGTCCACAACCATTGGAGACTCCTTAGCCCATGATGGTGTATTGTACGGTCCCATGTTGTCCGAAAAGTACGCCAAGGACTTCCTCACCGGAGTTGAAATGTGCAAGGCATCGGGCGCCAACCACATGTTCGGAAAAGGTCGAATTACCAGCGACAATCAACCTGCTAATTTCCTCGGTACGGCTGAAGACGGGGTGTTCATGTGGCCTCACGTTTTCACCGAAGTCACCGAAGACATGGAGTGCTTCCACGAGGAAGTATTCGGGCCAGCCGTGACCATCTGCAAGGCTGACGATTTCGACCATGCCCTTCACTTGGCCAACGCAAGCCCCTATGGTTTGTCTTCGGCCATCTACACCAACGACCGTTTGGAAGCGTACCGCTACAAAACCGGCATCAAGGCTGGAATGACAGGGATCAACAATTCCACCACCGGGGCAGAAGCTCACCTTCCGTTCGGCGGAGTGAAAGGCTCAGGAAACGGAACCCGTGAATCCGGAATTTGGGTTATTGAAGCCTATTCATACTGGCATGCAGTCAACGATGAATTGTCAGGAAAACTCCAACTTGCGCAGATGGATGTTGAAGAAGTTGAGATGGCTGAAGCCGATGTCGACTGGACTCAATTGGCTTGAAATTGACCTTCTAAATTCCTGTGGGCCAATGGTGAACCTCAAAGACCCTGCTGCATTGGGTAGCATGTTCCCTTAGGGGACGTGAGGGTGTAACCATGGGCGACGGCATCAAACTCCCAGTCATCAACGGCTTGGGTCGAACGAACCGAATAGACAACTGGTGGAGCCAGCCGCTCACCATGGGTATAGGCTTGACTGCAGCCATGATTTACACCTTCTGGCGTTTGTTCATCTACACCACTGAAGGGACAATTTCCTACAGCCTAGAGGGCTCTACGGTGATGTCACCGATCTTCTCGCCGAACGTGTTGGAGTGGGACTTGTTTGGCCTTTCTTCGTGGGACCATCCGACCTGGGTCAATGCTGCGGTGTTGATTCTTTGGATTCCATTTGGATTCCGTGGAACTTGCTACTACATGCGCCGAGTCTACTACCGTACCTTCTTCGCGAGCCCCGTTGCTTGTTGGGTCGACGAACCTGAAATCAACAAAAAACTTGGTTATCAGGGAGAAAAGCGCTTGTTCATCTTCAACAATTTGCACCGATATTTCCTCTACGCAGCAATGGTCATTCTCCTCATAAAATGGTGGGACGTGACCCACGCCATGACGTTTGATGACGGCATCGGGCTTTCCCTAGGAACCCTCGTCATGGGCATTGAGGCCTTCTTGCTCACCATGTACGTCACTTCTTGTCACGCACTCCGCCATCTCGCTGGTGGCATGCTGGACCGCTGGACAACGGGTCTAAGTCAAATCCGAGGTAAACTCTTTGGAAAAATCAGTATCTTAAACCGCTCCCACGGGTTTTGGTTTTGGACATCCTTGACCTTCGTGTTTTTAGGAGACCTTTGGGTGCTGGCTGTTTGTGAAGATTACGTTAACGACGTCGTATTGTTTGTAATTTGAGGTGAGATGATGACTGAAAAAATAACCAACCACGAATACGATGTTATTGTAATTGGCGCCGGTGGGGCAGGCTTACGAGCAGCTATTGAGGCTGCCCGAAGCGGTGCAAAAACGGCCATCATTACCAAGTCTCTCCTCGGTAAGGCCCACACGGTCATGGCCGAAGGTGGATGTGCTGCTGCACTCCAAAACGCCGACCCACGTGACGGATGGAAGGTTCACTTCCACGACACGATGAAAGGAAGCAAGTGGCTTGCAAACTGGCGAATGGCTGAGTTCCATGCGAAAGAAGCACCCGATCGAGTTCGGGAACTGGAGCAATGGGGAGCAGTCTTTGACCGAACGCCAAACAATTTGATCAATCAACGAAACTTTGGCGGACACACCTTCCCCCGTCTCGCACACGTCGGCGATGCAACCGGGCTCGAATTAATTCGCACCCTCCAAGAGCGAGGCATTCACGAAGGCATAGACATCTTCATGGAATACACCGTCCGAACCCTGTTGAAGGAAGGAGACCGCGTCACTGGATGCGTTGCTTACACTCGTGTTGACGGAGACGTTCATGCGTTCTCAGGAAAATCAGTTGTCTTGGCCACTGGCGGCATCACCCGATGCTGGTCCGTGTGTTCAGGCTCTTGGGAGTACACTGGAGACGGGCATGCTCTCGCTCTCTGGGCTGGTGCAGAACTCCGCGACATGGAATTCGTTCAATTCCACCCCACCGGCATGGTTTGGCCGCCATCGGTCCGAGGTATTCTGGTGACCGAAGGTGTTCGTGGTGAAGGTGGACGATTGACGAACTCTGAAGGAAAGCGATTCATGTTCGACTATGTTCCTGAGATGTTTGCAGGTGACCACGCTGACACCATTGAAGAATCCGACCAATGGGTTGAGGAAGTTGTCAGCGGGAAACTCGCCACAGTTCGCCGACCGCCTGAACTTCTCACCCGTGACGTTGTTGCTAAGGCCATCAATTCGGAAGTAAAGGCAGGGCGAGGTTCACCTCACGGCGGGGCATTCCTCGATATTTCTCACCGTGGTGAAGAAGCCATCTTGAAGAAACTTCCCAGCATGCACCATCAATTCAAAGAATTGGCTGGTGTTGATATTTCAAAGGAACCAATGGAAGTTGGACCAACGGCTCACTATGTCATGGGCGGCGTTCGTGTTAATGCCGAAACCCAAGAAACGACCGTTTCCGGCCTCTTTGCTTGTGGGGAAGTCGCATCTGGATTGCACGGTGCAAACCGTCTCGGGGGCAACTCGCTTTCAGACCTCATCGTGTTTGGGAAGCGTGCAGGTGAATTTGCTGCAAAACGAGCCAAAGATTTGGCCCAGCCGACCATTGATGACGAGCAGGTTGGCGCAGCCATTGACGATATGCTTGCGCCGCTCATGCGGGAAGGCGGAGAAAACCCAGGGGCGATTTACGACGAAATGCGCGACATGATGCAGGCCAAGGTCGGCATCATACGCACCAAGGCAGAACTTGATGAAGCACTTGAAGATTTGAAATCCTACAAGGCGCGAGCCATGGCTTGTTCCTCCGGAACATCACGTAAATACAACTCTGGATGGCATCAAGCACTCGACCTGATCAATATGGTTGATGTCTCTCACGCAGCGACCCTCGCAGCAGTGACACGGGAAGAAAGCCGTGGAGGTCACACAAGAGATGACTTCCCAACGCCTGAGGATGATTACTGGGGGAAAACCCTCAACATCATTTGGATGGAAGATGGGGAGATGAAGATTCGGCAGGAACCGGTTGAAGCCATACGCGACGACCTTGAGGAGGCCCTCAATGAGGTCAAAGTGATGATTGCTGAGAGAGCCGCCGAAGCAGGAGGTGAAAAGTGATGTCGCTCAAAGGAAAGAAGCAGGCGTTCAAGATTCTACGAGGAGAAGGCGAGGAAGCGAGTCTCGAATCCTATGATGTTGAACTTGACGAAGGAATGGTTGTTCTGGATTGTCTTCATAGAATTCAACACGAACAAGAACCTGACCTTTCAGTTCGTTGGAACTGTAAGGCTGGAAAATGCGGCTCATGTTCGGCTGAAATTAACGGGCGACCTCGTTTAATGTGCATGACTCGTATGAGCGATGTCGTCGCTGAAACTCCAGAAGGACAGCCGATAGAAGTACGTCCAATGAAAGCCTTCCCTCACGTCAAAGATTTGGTGACTGATGTAAGTTGGAATTACGAAGTTGCTCAGCGCATCAAACCCATTAACGGGCCAGATGAAATGAACTGGGAATTCAATCAAATGGAAGCAGACCGTGTCCAACAATTCCGAGAGTGCATTGAATGCTTCCTTTGTGTGAACACATGTCACGTGTTGCGAGACCACGCTCTGTTTGATGGATTCGCAGGACCGCGCAACCTGGTCCGTTTGGCTCAATATGAAATGCACCCTCTCGACACAGAAGATAGGATTCCAGAAATCAAAAAGGAATTCGGGGTTGAATACTGCAACATTACCCGTTGCTGTACCGAAGTTTGTCCAGCCGGCATTCAGATCACTGATGACGCCATTATTCAACTCAAGGAACGTGTTGTCGACCGTTATTACGACCCGCTTCAACGAATCTGGAGAACCATCACACGAAAGAAGGTAAGGTACTGATTGGAGCTCTTTTCACTCATTTTCCCAAAGAGATATTATTTGATGATTAATGAATCCCCGGATTCCGGAATTATTCTTTCACATTTTAGGCAATAGAATATATTGTATTACTTATTAACACCAAATACTCAGTTAGTTTATGTCGGATATCGGGGGAGTGAGATGGCTAAAAGTACTGTTGAAAAAATAATTTCTGGTGTCGTCAAAGGCGATATGGAAAGCGTTTCAGAAGAAATCAAGGGAACACTTGCTCGTACCATCGGCCTAGCAGGTGTTGTGATTATTTCCCTGTCTGCAATGCTGCCGGGGATTTTCGTCACACCAACCTTTGCAGCCCAGATCATGGGCCCAGGTATTTGGCTGGCTTTTCTTCTTGCTGCATCGGTGGTCTTGCCTGGTGCGTTGTCTAAATCCGAACTGTCTTCGGGAATGCCTACCAGTGGAGGTTCATACGTATTTTTGGAACGAACCTACGGGCCAATGATTGGAACGATAAGCGGCCTGGGTCTATGGGCTTCATTTCTGCTAAAATCGGCCTTTGCCCTGATTGGCTTTTCCGCATACTTCCTTGCCGTCACAACCTATTTTGATTTAGAAATCAATATCAAGACGCTCTCCCTATCGGCATTGTTGTTAATTACCGTAGTCAATATCATGGGAGTTAACAAGGTAAAAGCGGTTCAAACACCGATTGTGATTATGACGGTCATCCTCTTGCTCGTCATTTGTATAGCAGCCTTATTCTCAGCGGACTTTGATGCTAGCATACCTCTTGAGGGCGCATTCAACACCGATGTTTGGACGTTAGCCGAGACCGCTGCATTTGTCTTTGTCGCCTATGCAGGAGTGACAAAAGTAGCCGCAATTGGTGGAGAAGTCAAGGATCCTGAAAAGAACCTACCAGCAGGTATCATGCTGTCTCTGCTCATCGCAACCATCCTTTACTCGGTCATTGCTTTCCTGATGATGGCCAGCATTCCGGGGGAATGGTGGATTGGAACCGACGGAGAAGTTGTTGAAGACCCAATTTATGTCTTTGCAGAGCATGTTGTGAATACAAAGTTCGGAATCTTTGCTGCAGTGCTCTCGGTGCTCACCATGATTTCAATGGCCTTAGCAGGAATTCTTGCCTCATCTCGATTCCTGTTTGCAATGGCTCGAGACAACCTCCTGCCTCAGCCACTTGAAAATGTAAATGTAAAGTACGAAACACCACACATCCCGATTATCATCACAGGATTGGCCATGTGCCTTGCAATCTTGTTTGTCCCTCTCAAAGATGTCGTAAAATTAGCGTCTGGATTCAAAATTATGATTTTCATGATGATTAATTCTTGTGTCATCGTTCTTCGCCAAACAAGTGACCGGCACGATTGGAATCCCGCTTACAAAGGACCCATGTACCCGTTGATGCAACTCTGGGGAATTATTGCCGGAGGCTGCTTGATCGTTCTCATGGGATCGAAGGCCTTCATTGGAGGAGGTGCTGCAGTCGTAGCAGGCTTGGCTACCTACTATCTCTACGGCCGCCAACACTACATCGCTTCAGACCAAACACCCATTGCAACGTTTCGGGAACAATTTGGCCTAGCATCATCGTCTGAACATCAGCTTAGGATGACGGCTTTCCATGCAGCTGATTTTGGAGGTAAAGGACACCTCAATGTGAGTGAATTCCAAAATGCACTTCGAGCACTCGGGTTCACATATTCTGTTGACGAGTCGAGGGCAATTTTCCATCAATCGGATGAGGATGAGAACGGGGTAATCGACATTGACGAATTTTTCGGCCTTTTCATCAATTCAGAACAGGAATGAATCAACCCCTTCAACCTTGATGACCTTTCATCAAGAACCCATGTTGGAATTGCACCGTTGAAGTCAGCCCATCTGAATATTTATTTGATGTATTTTGTAACATTCAGCAAGATCTGGGTCATATGATATGCGTTGTGACAGTCCGCCAGCAGTACATGCTGTTTTTTTCGTTACAATTGACGATGTCAGTGATTTAGAATCCTCCGTTTGAAAACACCGGTATATATCGTATAGAATTCTGTTGCAACCATGATAGGTCATCTACCAGAGCATTTGAGGGACCGGGTGCGACCGCTCAATGTTTTGGAACATCCTCGAGGAGACGGACCAGTCGTGGTTTGGCTCAAATCTTCCTTCCGTACTCATGAGAATCCCGCAATCGATGTAGGTCGGCATATCGCAGCAAAGTACAATCTCCCTCTGGTCATTTATCACGGCCTTGATGAGCGATACCCTTTCGCATCCCTTCGTCATCACAACATGATTCTTGATGCTGCGGTTGACATGAATGAAGGTTGTATGAAACTTGGTTTACGTTACGTCTTCCATCTGGCTCGTGAAGGTCATCGACCCTCAGTTATGCGTTCCTTCGCTGAAGATGCAAGTTGTATTGTCACGGACATGTTTCCTCTCCCTCCGTGGACTGCATGGGTTGAAACCATTGCGAGAAGTGCTTCTTGTCCAGTTGTTGATGTGGACTGCCACTGTGTCATTCCGATGCCGTTGTACGGCAAATCCGTTGACCGACCGTTCAAATTCCGCAATGCTACCAAGAAGATGAGAAAGCGTAGGGTTCAATCTTCTTGGCCGACATGTAGGGCAGATGCACGCCCGTATGAAGGCCCCTTGCCTTTTGAGCCCGTTGACGTTCAATCGGTACTCAAGAATCCAATGGAACGTTTTGCTTTGCTGCGAACCTGTAACATTGACCCCACGGTTCATCCAGTCTGGCAAGAGCGGGGTGGAGAGCATGCTGCCCTTAGCAAATGGCAGGGGTTTCTATCCAACGGATTGAATGGATATGCTCGCCGAAGAAATAACGCTGCAGACCCAACAGGCGTTTCTCGTCTTTCCTATGCGTTTCACTACGGCTTTCTTTCTCCGATGAGAGTCGCAAGGGAAGCCGCCGCAATTGGGACAAAGTCTGCTGACAAATACTTGGATGAACTCCTCATTTTTCGTGAACATGCATGGCATCATATTTACAGCGTTAGTGAGCCCTACTCGCCCTCAAATTTACCTTCATGGGCACAGGAATCGTGGCGCAGTACCGCTGATGACCCTCGGACAGTCTTACCCCATCCGGTTGAGTTGGAGCATGCAAAATCTCCGTCTGAACTGTGGAATCTATGTCAGCGTTCGTTGATCCATCATGGTGAACTTCACAACAACCTGAGAATGACATGGGGAAAAGCCCTGCCGATATGGACAAATGATTTGGAAACCTCGCTTGAACTGGGTCAGAAATTAAACGACAAATATGCACTCGATGGCCGAGACCCTTCATCCGTTGTTGGAGTTCAGTGGTGTCATGGATTGTTTGACCGTCCGTTTTTCCCATCAATGCCGGTGATGGGCGTCGTCCGTAAAAGGGATATTCTTACTCACAAATCCAGACTCGATGTTGAACGATATGAATCTCATGTCAACCGACATCAAATCGATGTGGAAGGTGTATACCTTGTTGTGGGTTATGGTATATTGGAATGCCTTATCGCACGAATGCTCCACGACAAAGGGTTCAATGTTTACGTTGTAAAACCGGAGCAACATCAACCTGAATATACCTTGCAAGCAGACGGTGAATCGAAATGGCTTGGCGACTATTTGGAATCTATTTATGCTCAAATTGGGACTTCAGCCATACAAGAAGTCACCTCTTTTCTAGCATCGGGGATACCGATATTGGATACTGGCGAGGTACACATATCAGTCGATGAACCATTGGTAAGACCAGCGTTGGTTCTCAACGGTCATCAACAATTGATTGAATGCATTGCGACGGTTGACGACCCCTCAATACCCTCTCCTCTGCAATCTGTTTTGGAGTACGATAACGGCTCTTTGTTGTGCCAACTCCATTCTCCCCCTCACGGTCAGCGCAATGACAGACATCGTTCGGAACTCGAAACTGCAGTTTGGAATCTCAGTGAACATTTGTGGCAGAAAAGTGTTTCCAAACAACCTGCATCCTACTCCGTACAAATGAAATTGGTTTGAACGGAAACGAGGGTTCGGTTCCAATGCTGGAGACTCCATGCCTTCCAGCTCTGCTGTGGTTTAAGACAAATATTTCTTGCTTGTACATCACGATTTTCTACTCAACCGAGGGATAAGAGCAGGAGTATTGTCTCTGTATTCCTTGTATTCTGGAGAATCTCCCCACTTCTCTAACGCTCGTTTATCCAGTATGGGGATTCCACTGACTTTTGTTAAGAGAAGATAAATGAATACGGGCGAGATCCAAGCAACCCGTTCTAAACCAGTAAAGCAGGAAACTCCAAAGAAGGCGATTCCAGTCCAGAGAAGGATTTCCCCGAGGTAGTTTGGATGCCTGGAGAAAGACCACAACCCACTGTCGATCCATTTGCCTTGGTTATTAGGTTCTGCATTGAATACTGTCTTTTGCCTATCTGCTATAACTTCAAAACCAAATCCGACTATCCATATTGACAATCCCATGCCGTCCCATATCCCAAATGCTGGTGCTGAATCGGCTTGACTGTTAATGACTATAACGACAATCATTGTCAGGAAAATCCACAGGCCTTGAAGCGTCCATGGTACTAGGAATCGGATCGGCGATGTTTTGAGTTGATCGAAGCGTCCGTCTTTTCCAGTTCGATGAATACGGCGATAAAGAAAACTGGACAGGCGCAAAGACCAGATGACAACAAGTAAACTGACGATTAGTTCTCTCAAACTTGGAGGTTCGGACTGTGATCCTGCCCAAAGGCTGAATCCTACCACGATGAGGTAAGTTACGCC